>ERZ1046876.583-NODE-583-length-27428-cov-4.998977_pt1 | contig 27428 bp, 14 predicted proteins | sample MGYA00383094_ERZ1046876 | MGnify/ENA primary metagenome ERZ1046876 (study PRJEB29581, sample SAMEA5548364) | metagenome | biome: marine; feature: coastal; material: water | depth 50 m | study: Short-term variability in the microbial, nano- and picoplankton...
GGTAGCGACAGGGCTAAGAGCATGAGCATGCCTTAAGCGCACAGAGCTATCAAAGGCAGTAGTTTTATTGACCTCATCAAAGCGGTACCAAGCAAGTAAATCATTTTCTACTGCTGTAATTTTGCGCCGATAAAACTCAAAGGATCCGGGCATGCTCAGATTTCCGTCGTGCTCTACAGCAGCACCGGCCACAGAGACACGCACCCTGTCATCAACAGTGGAAACATCTAGGTCATAAGCAAAAGTTGTGAGATCAAATGCTTGGATGGTAGCATTGCTTGAAGTATTCAAATCCGAAGCAGATAAACCGGTTACAGATTGGGCCTGATTGCTATCAATAAAGGTTACAGAGTGACCAGTCGGTACCTGGTAGAAGGGGGATGGACCAGAAATGAGTGGGCTGAGCCCGAGGTCACCAGTCCCTGATGACCAAAGTGTTGAGATTTCGGATGAACTGAGGGCACGCTTGTAGATGCGAAGTTCGTCATAAATAGCTTTCCCTTGATTCCCAGCAGTTGAAGAGCGATTCAGGTAAAGGATATGGTCATCCCCATCCCCCCAAGTTAAGTAGCCTGAGTGAGATGACTCATTGGCAAGGAACCCGTTCAGGAATAATCGCAAGTATTCTCCATCGTAAGTCATCGAACAGTGAATCCACTCGCCACTCAACAAATTCGCCTTGGACGTACTCCACCCCTCAGATGTACTTACCATAGCTCGAAGGCTCAGATCTTCATTATACTGAAGAGCAAATTGACCATTCCTTACTAAAACACCGCTCGAATCATCCAAAACTTTAACCCACAGGGATACAGTCAGTGATTGATGGAGGCCGAGAACCTCGGAATTAACTTGCACGGAATCATTCTCCAAAAGCTCCAGAGATTGCCCGAACTTCCCAGGTAAATAGCTAAAATCCTGATCTCCGTATAGCTGACCATCTGCATAGTTTTGAGATAAGTCTATTACGGAGCTTCCATTGTTTTCCTCAAAACTAAACCATAGAGCGAGGTAGTCTTCCGCGACAATCGCTTGATGATGTACAATTTTCTCCGTAATGGCTGAAGATCCAAGCAGACCGACTTTTGCTGCACCCTTACTCAGGGATAAAGACATGCGGGACGGGTTTGTAAAAGGCGTAATACTAAAAGTAAAAGAGGCCCCATCGGATGCAAAATCACTCACAGAACCACCGACCAGGGTAATATCAGAGGAATTAAAGTCCGAAACATTTACTTTTTCACCGAAACGAAAGAAGTCAATTTTGGCTAAAAAAGAGGGACTCGAATTTTTAGCATTCACCGTAAGGACGGGAGAGACACCAATGTCTCCATTTCCATTTCCATATAAGACGGAGACATCAATTCCGGTAAATGGCCGACTGTAGAGCCTGATATCATCAAGACTTCCCTCAAAATCAAAATCACTGGAATGACTGGATGCACCAAGCCTCACCCCCGAACCCTCCAAAGAAATCATACTGTCTGAACCAATGGAATGGGCGACCAATTTGCTGTTGTGATAAAGTGTTCTTTCTTGGCCTTCAATAACCACCACCAAATGTTGCCAGCGGTCTTGAATCGCTAGAGCATCAGGACCATCTAGTGTGTTGGCATTTAAGTTTGCCTGTCCAGCCAAGAGGGAAAAAGTCCGATTCCCCGTACCGCTTCCATTTACATTGTACCAAAGCTGTACGGTTTTACCCGAGACCGTGTCTGTGCAAAAGATGCCGGCATCGTCTATATTATTATCAACACCAATTAGGGTTGGTTTTACCCAAGTAGATAGAGTGAAGTTTCCCTCATCTCGAAACCCTCTGAAATGTGGTATACTTAGATAATCACCATCTCCGTCTAACAAAAGCCCCCGGCCGAACTTACCAATAGTGAGTTGTGCATCTCCTTTGAGAAAGCCATTATTTTGGGCAACTCCAAGATCCCGAACAATACTTCCGTTTGTTTCTTCAAAACTCCATCGACTAAGCAGGGAGTCTTCCTCGTAAACAAGATCATGGGCAAAAAGAATCGCCCTGAACTCTTCCATCGGTTTTCCATTAGAATCTCTTCCACTGTCAAAGGGTGCAGTGAGGCTAACTGATTCAGTTCCATTGAAATCTACTGACAGCAGAGTCTGACCAGTAAGACCAGTGGCATTCATTTCAATAATGGATCCACTGGAAAGGCTCCAGTCATTGGAGTCAAAACCAGTTAAATCAATAAGCGCATTATCTTTTCCAGTGCTAATCTTGAAAACCCTCGGATTTGCCTCTCTTGTCGAGTTTTCATCAAGCAAGATTGATGGAAATTGATCCCCAAAACCTCCCCCATAAAGTTGAGAAATCTCTACACTGTTGAGTGCGGCACCATAGATGCGAATATCATCCATAAACTGTGCGAAAATTTCATTATTACTTGAGTTGCCGATATAAAAAATATCACTTTGCTCTTTTCTGTCGGAGTCTCCAACGAAGTTACCATCAACATAAAATAAAGTCTTAGAGTCTACACCAACGACGGTAAAAAGATGCCACCCGGAAAGAGAAACAGGGTCGACTACATATTCCGCACTTCGAAACCGACTTTCAGCAGTGCCATCCGCCCCATCATAAGAATAAAGGATACCATTTGAACCCTTTATCACAAGATAGCGGTCAAAATCAGCATCTGCCTGCCTGTCTTCTCCTCTAAATAAGGTAGAGAATCCTGAGGAGGCAGGGGGGAGGATATTCTTGACCCATACTGATAATGTCCAGGCTGTACCGATGTCCACACCGTTGTCATTGATTCTGACTCTTGCATCAGTTTGCTCGATATCAAACAGCAGGCCACGGCCAAATTTCCCATAAGCAGTAACGCCTGCATCATATAAATCTGCGGTCCTTTCATTGAGTGATTTTCCGGTTATAATATTGGAGCCGATAGAATCCTCATCCAATGGCCACCAAGCAAGCAGGTCATTGCCACGGGTTACAGCTCGGTGCATTTTTCGAGTTTCGGCGTAGGTCAAGTCATTCCCCTGCCCAAATACATCCTGTACTTGGTTTGCTCCAAGGATAATCATAGGCGCTGATTCAATCGAATGTCCAAGTCCCCATTTTTGATTTAAATAATACTCAATGTTTGAAATTTGAGCATCATTTAATGCCACATTGTAAATAAGTAATTCGGCCAAATCTCCATTTGCATATCTACTTGGTATAGAACGATCACTTGAAAAATTAGATGCTTCCACATTTCCTGTAGTGCGCAATGAGAGGATGCACATCTCGGATGGTAAGTTAGTTTGCCTAGTCTCAACCTCTATTCCATTGAGTCGGAGGAGACCATTCGAGACAAAAGTTGATGTATGTGAACTATTAAATAAGAAGGACCCTTTGTGAAAGTGGTATCTATTGTTATCTCCGAGCATAAAATAACCACCACCACCATCCTTCCATACCCAAAAAATAGTTCTTATATTTGTGATGTCTCCAAACTTATGAAATTGTCCTTCTGTGCCACTGTAACGCATGACAGGTTTTCCATTGTATGCCCCTTCCACCAAGGTGGGTGATCCATTTGCAGTAGCTAATCTCTTGGCGTTACTTTTATCCAACCAATGGGGTCCTCCAGTACTAATCGTCGCCGAATCAGTTGCATCTAGCCAAAGGGCAGGGGAGACATCGCCGGGAGACCATGATAAAGGAGCCGACACAGAAAAACTGTGATCATTGGGCAGGCTGCCAGCTAAACCCCACTTGTGAGCCAGGTATCCTTCTACTTTTGCACGGTTTTCGGCACTTAAGGTATTTTCAAATGCTAGGACTTCGCCAATATCTGTTGATGTACACCAAGCACTACCCTCATTTGTTGTTCCTATTCTGTAGTTGGAGTAAGGTCCGACCGCGTCATCATTCACCTCAATCCTGAGTACCATGAAGTCACTGATGGTAGAAAGAGCAAAAGGGCTGCTTAATTCCGTTCCATTTTGACTGACTGCAAATGGATACATATTTTGATAAAAGGAGGTTTTGGCATTCTCAAATAAATAATTGGACTTACGAGATGAGGAGTGCCCCAGAATCCCACCATAATAATCAAACTCTTCTGGTTCAGAACTACGAAAAACATAATAATGTTCCTTGGCAAAGAAAGCAGAGCCACCTATGTCAAAAGCATCATTGCCATAATCTCTACGGATCTGCACTACCGGCATTTCATTTGGCCCTGCGGCGATGTATAGCGGTGACCCAAGAGAAATCGTGGCATGACGGTCATTTCCACTCTTGTCACCCCAGGTACTTACACCATTGAGTTGAAAAGCGCTGGAGTCATTTGCATCTAACCATAGTGTAAGCCCAGGGAATAACTTGGGGCTCAGGTATTGTATTATATTCGGGTCAGCTTGTGCGGGGTCTACGGTGTAGTCGAAGGTGTAAGAACCATCACTTGCATCCCAGGCTAAGCTGTCTGGGTCGATAAATCCACCTGTCATTAATAGATCATTACTGAGGTTGAAATCCAAATCAGAGATGGTTTGCTGGTTACGGGTAAACCGTATGCGGCCCTGGGTTGGATCACCATCGACAATGGATGCAACTTCGAGGACGGATAAGATATTAAAATCCCCATCACCACCCCCATAAATTTGCTGAATCTCCGCTTCTGATAATGCAGCATCATAAACGCGAAAATCATCAATCCACCCTTTATAAGTTTTTTTGTGCACCCCATTCCCATTGAGAACACTACCTTCCTCAGTCCACCGACCAATCTGCAATGGAAAATAGTTTTGAGTCTCGATACCTTCTCGGACATTGCTCAAGCGTAAAGTACCGTTAACAAACACGAGGATCGTCTTACCTTGATACTGGTGTACAACATGGACCCACTTGTTTTTTACGCCCTCCGCGATGTAAACCTGTGGATCATGACCCTGATGCGAAGAAAAGAACCTGCGATATTTGCTTTGATCCCAGAATCCACGAATGGCCCAAATGCCGTGCTCAGAACCACCAAAAGAATACCTTCTACCAATCCCATAAACTCCAGGTTGATAAATATCTCCACCTTCTAGTTCCTGATCTTCGGTATACATCCAAAAAGAAATAGCTCTTTCATTGTTACTATCAATGCCTAGGTCTAACGCATAGGCATCGGTATTTACCCATGCATTATGCGGGAAATATAGAGAACTCCCAAACATGGAATGGGTGGAATCAAATGCCACTACTGCATCATCGATACCCTCAAATGTACCCTGAAACTTCCCTAGATAATCAAATACCTGACTACCGTTATCTTCGTCAAATGTCCACCAGGCTGACAAACGATCGAGAGCTACAATCGGCCGCCCAAATCCTATTTGAAGGGAATATGGTTTGCTTTTAATCCCGGTACTCTCAACTCCAGCAGACTCAAGAAAGTTGATTCTGATACGACCAGGGTTAACGGTTGAATTAAATTCCAAATTCCAATGGGCACCTACTCCTGAAACTGCAATATTTCCTGTATTTTCAGATTCTATGTAGGAACCATTAAAATCAACGGGCCAATCCTGACCATACTTTTTAAAGGTTACATTGACAGAAATAGGGTTTTGGTAAGTGGTTGCATTATAATCTGCTTCTATCGTAAGGCTTAAATCACTCGAACCGGAATTATAGGAGGCATTATGTAATGCAAGATCTCCTTGGATGTCATACACTCGGAAATCATCAATTTTCCCAATGAATCGACCAAGGGATGGATCTTTCATGGTTGAACTCCCCAAAAGCCACTGGTGGTGATTCTTGACTTTTAAACTACCGCCGAATTCAGAAGTTGAGCCAAGAAGAGTACCGTCGAGGAAAACCTGTAACTCTCTTTGATCCGATGCATTTTCATCGTAGGCGATAGACAAAAAATGCCAATGGTCATCTTTCACTTCTCCACCGATTGCAACCTGTTGCGTTTTAATTTCTGTAGCCATGAACAAATCGATCGCATTCCCCTTTGATCCAATCTCTAGGACGGACCCGTTTTCGTCACCCAGGCTAATCATGACATTAGATACCAAGTTGGGTGACCAACTAAAGCTCTCCTCCGTTCGACGGAACCAAAAGGATAAACCAAACTCGCCACCTTTAAGATCCCCATCAACAAAACCAAGGTCAGCCAAATCTCCTGAACTTTCAAAATGAAGGGACGTCTGTGACAGAGCATCGGCAGACCATGATGTATTTCCAAGCAAGGTTCCCATGGCATTGCCCATTCCATCAATAGTACTTGTCGCTACAGCCTCATCAAACCACCACCAATGGAGAAGATTATCTTTCTCCCTAATATCAGGTATAATTTTGATGAGGTAATTTACAGGCAGCGTGCTTTGGCCAAGGTAAGTCGCAGCACCCTCGGGAATACCAATGGTAATCTCCGTTGCTTGATCATCAGGTATGACCAAAAATGAAAAAGTAGAGGCGGCCAACCCTGAAGGCGTGAAGCTTGCTGGATCAACTTGGCCACCAGTTATACTGGAGTTCACCTCTTCGAAGGTTAAACCTGAAACATTCACTAAATTTTCAAATTGATAATATTTCAGAGTTACACTGATTGGATTGGCATCGGTTACGGAATGGGCCTCAATCTTCCCTGATATCCCCATGTCCCCAGATCCCCAATTGTAAATAGAAGAAATTGCAGTGTCCGATAAAGCTGTTGAGTAAAGCCTGAGGTCATCCACCCACCCTTCGAAATAATCGAGTTCTGCAAACCCACCGATAAACCAATTATTCCTGTAATTATAACCCAATGCTTCCTCAGAAAAACTGCTTTCACCAACCAACTTCCCGTTCATATAATGTAATACCTCTCCTTTCTGTCTATCGACAACCATGACCAGATGGTTCCATTCCTCTTCCATTAATTGCGTGGAACCCACAATCAAATGTTCACCCTCTTCAGTAGAATGCAATGCAGTGGAAAGCCCGTCAGTACCGATAAAAACCCCAGGTTTCACTGCATCTCCTGCTCTCATAATCAAGGGAGACTTGTATCCCATAAATGCAGTACCTACCCGCTTTCTATTACCATGCCCCCCAAGGTTACTGACAATTAATTCATCACCCTTTTTTCCACCTCTTGAAAAATCGCCGTCGCGATCCAAGTCTACCCAAAAAGCACTGCCGTCATCGCTTTCTGTTCCAAAAGTAATTTCTCCGGAAGGTAAAAAGCCATCATTACCTATAACCATTTTACCGAACCAAATTGCACCCATTGTATCAGTCCCAGTCAATCCACCAGTCAGGGTATTAAGCATATTACCATTAACAACTTGAATAGGTGAGCTAAAGGTCTCAGCAGATTCTTCAAATACAAAATCGTTTTTAATTCTGAAACCATTTCCAACCATGTAGTGCAGAGGGGGCAAAATCGTATAGGGCCATGTGGAATTTGATTCAAACCCACAGATTTCTCCTGCAGTTCTAGTAAACCCTCCGTTGTCAGCGGTAATCTCGGCCCATTGCCCGTCCCCCAGGATGGTTCCTGCCGATGATTCGCCCATCAAAACATCATCAACCCAAAGTTTTACCTTCCCCGAAGAACCCACATTTTCACCGATTTGAATTTCCCATCTCAATTCATGCACTTTATCATCAGCAAACCCGCGCGCCGCTATTTCTCCATGGGGGACATCGATGATGGCTAAGTCAGATTGTGACGGAACCTGGCCCACTTCCAGGGTTTCGTTGGAACCGGCTCGTAACCGCAAGGCTCCACTTTTAAATCCCAAGTAGGCACCAGTTATGTTATTCCCCATCTCCCACAAAACGAAGTCTTCCGCAGGTGCAACACTCGGTAGAACAGTCTTAACCAAAAATACAGCATCTTCCCTTACATTCAGTCTACCGTATCCAGAATAAGCATGCTCAGATGGAAGTTTATCAATGAGACCCCATTTACTCGCCAAATAGCCTTCGATGTCATAACGAAGGCTGTTTGTGAGGGTGCGATTAGCGACCAAAATTTCGCCCGTAGTCCAATCAACTCCCCAGCCATTATGGCCAAGATTACCACTAGATGTACTGTCAGGCCATTTAAAAACTCCAAGATCCCCAACATGGCTGTCGTTGGTCCTGGGACCCTCGAACATCTTATTGCCATTAACATAGGCTTGTTGCCTTCCGGTACTTTTGGAGTGAATCATGGTGAGTAAAAATGTCTGCCCACTTCCTCCAAGTCTAAAGCTAAGGCGCCCACTTTCATGCCACCAAAAGATGCTCCCATTGTTCCAGGGCAAATGATCTCCCCACCCAAATCCAAAAGGCATACGCGTTCTTCTTAGTGTATCGATTCGGGCGACCAAAAAGAGGGTAAGATCCTGAACTTTCCCGGATATTGTCCCATCCATGGTCGCTGGTGTCCAGTTGGCCGATGCATTATTCTTCGCTTCCATGTATTCCATTTGGCCCGAGTTACGCTTATCAAAACCGATGGCATTTAAACCGTTTATCACTGCTCCAGTGCTGGGTCTGTATGAAGAACTGTGCATTTTAACCGAAGGATCGATTTTATTTTCCCAGGTCGCTACTTCATTCCCGCTACCAGTTGTGATCGTAGTTTCATCTGCAGCATCTAACCAGAGGGTTAGGTTTGAATTCTCAGGGAGTCCCTGTGATTTAGTTTTGATTTCTCCCGGGTAAATCCCGAGCCCATCGATGTCTGAAAGGTGACTATCGTTAAACCACCCATCAAAAACCCGTAAGGTAATACCTTCAGGGAAATTTTCTTTTTGCTTCTTAGATTTGGGTGAAATTGTATCTAAATCATTGTAATCAGATTCATTGACTCTACCTTGGCCTACCCGTGCCTCCATGTATTCTCCCCCATTACCTTCGTACCAAGCGGTGGCGATATCATACTCCATGGCAGGTACGAGGGAACTCGGTTTTGCCCATAATGAAATAGTTAGGCTTTCCTCGCCCATATCTTCAGGGCCGCCAGTTCCCTCCTGATAGATTTGCTTTACATCAAAATTTCGTAATTGAACATCATACAGCCTAATGTCGTCTATTTTACCGACAAAATACTCCGCATCCTCCCAACTATTACCCACTCTAAAATCTTCATTAGGGGTAGTCGTAACCTGGGTATTGGAACCCAGTAAAGTATGAGAACTGCTTTCCTTTCCATTGATGTAGAGTTTGGCGTTGGCACGATTATCACCACCCGCAGGCATAGAAATCGCCAGATGATGCCAGATACCTTCACTAAAGCTTGTTGAAGTTGATTGCATCCCAGGTCCGTCGAATTCCACACTGAAAGCATTTTGGTGTAACCTCACCCAAAAAGCTTGTCCGTTAAAAGGGGTTCCCCAATAAGCCAATGTTTGAGTCGTCGAACTCAATGTATTTAGCCACAAACTAAAGGTTCGGGCATCTGTACCAGTGACCCCCTTGTAATTTTCAGCAAAAATATAATGGTCTCCCGAGAAGGTAAGGGCCTGCCCAAAGTTCCCTTGTTGCCACATTGATCCACCTGTGTTGCTACCGTGGCGATTGTTGCCCGACGCATCTGAAAGGGTGCCATCGAGGGGCCACCACAATGCGAGGTCGTCAAAACGAACCACATTAGGCAAAGAAAGTTGTTTTTGAATTGCGACTTCGGCTAGAGAATTCAAGCCATCCAATCGTAGGGCACCGTCCATAAGCATACCTCCACTTCCTGGTTCCGTAATGATGGCATTTCCTCTTAAGATAGCGGCATGGTCTCCGCCAGATGAGTCGAATGCATGGGTGCCATTTGCCTCGTCTATGTCAAAAGTCCACCAGCCTACCAAATCTTCAGATTGGGTGACGATATCACCATAAACAATATAAACAGCATTTCGACATGTCGTTATATTTCGGTCATCACGACCTGCAGCAGCTGGTACTCTAACGAGAATGCGTTGAGGAAACTTGGTTGCGTTTAAGTCGAAAGAATACTGCGTGTCCGTAATCTTTGAGAAGTTACTGATCGTACCACCAGAAATGATAATATCAGATTGATCAATTCCAGTAGTTGGTCGGGCAGATCCAGATGAATCACGAAATGAAAAGGTAATATTGATTGGCATGGAAACCGGAGATCGATCAACCCCTGAAAAATCAGGAGTAGGACCAAAATCCCCAGCACCATCTCCCCAGGCATTTTTTACGTCTCGAAAACTCAAAGCTTTGCCATAGATCCGAAGGTCATCAATCCAACCTCGAAATAAACTACCTCCATCAGCTGTACCGCCAACACCCAGTTGACCTTCCTCTACAAAAATAGGATCGGGTTGCTCTGTTTCATACACGAGCTGATTATCCAGATAAGTTGTAATTTTTTCACCATCATGGACAGCGGTAAGCAAATGCCATTGATTGGGAGCAAATGGAACGGGGCCAGTATCGTAATATTTGCCATATTTACGAAAAAGTGTTTTGAGAGTTCCACCGCCAGGGTCAACCTGAACGAAATAGGAAGAGTATGTCCCTTGACGCTTCGATAAAAGTTGTGAGTAATCATCCGGAACGCCATTGGTTTTAAACCAAAACATATAACTAAAGTCATCATTTGCTTGTAGACGAGTATCATGCATCACAGATCCCCTAGATACTCCGTTACTAAGATCTAAAGCATACCCAGATTTTGCCGTACCATTTGACTCGTGCCCCCAAAAAACACCCGGATGAAGAATGACATCTAATCCAGTACCTATTTGATTGCTTGCGCTGCTTCCCACTCCTTCATCAAAACTCCACCTGAGTTTGAGTTCAGACTCTTTAGTGACCGCAAATAAACCAACGGATGCAGTCGCTAAAAATAGCAAACTGCAAAAGGGCAAGAAACGGCTAATCATATAGAATTACAATATATCCAAAGCGAAGAGTTTATTCAATGAGTTATGTGATTTTTATTCAAGGCAAAAAGAAATCACAATCCAGTAAAATAGAACAACAACCTAAGTAAATAAGTTACGAATTTGAAACACCAAGAAAGAGATAAAATGAGTACAAAGACATTTAGCACTCAGGCACTAAAAAATACATTAAATTTCCATAAAAACATACAAAAGTTGAATGCTATTATTTTAAATATCTTAAAACGGAAAATACAACTGCCAAGAAAAACACTGCAAGAAAAGCTAACACCCTACTAATTGAAAACTTTGATAAACGGAAATGTCAGGGAATTTGACGAAGTAACTTGGTTAAAACATTTCCGGGACCACATTCCACAAAGTCAGTTACTCCAGAGGAACGAATGCTTTGAATAGATGCTGTCCATAAAACAGAGGAGTGCATTTGTTTAACCAAAAGGGAAGGGATTTCTTCAATACTTGAGTAGGAAGAGGCTTTCACATTAGCGATGACTGGAAACTTAGGTAGGGAGAATGAAAATGCCTCAATGAATGATGAAAATTCATCGGATGGTGCTTGCATCATCCTTGAGTGAAAAGCACCACTGACCTTAAGAGGCACTACAAGTTTAGCACCCGCCTCTTTCAGAATTGTTACTGAGGACTTAATCTGGGTTGCTGGACCAGAAATTACAATCTGATTTGGTGAATTAAAATTAGCCAAATCAATCTCATCTAAGCTATGTAGCCCAAGGGCTGACTTGATTTGCTCGGTCTCTAACCCAATAACAGCAGCCATACCACCACCCGTTACTTTGGACATAATTTCGCCCCGTTTCGCCACCATCTTTAATCCATCAGAAAAAGAAATTGCTTCCGCGCTGGCGAGAGCAGCAAATTCTCCCACTGAATGCCCTGCTGCACACGAAGGTACCAGTCCCTCCTTAAGCTTAGCTTGCCCCGCCATATATGAAACACAATAAAGAGCGGGTTGAGTAAACTGAGTCTGATTCAGCTTATCCTCAGGTCCATCAAGGCATAGTTCTGCCAGCGAATACCCGAGAACAGCACTTGCCTCCTCGACTTCTACAGGAAATTGACGAAATAATTCAGCACCCATGCCTAGGCCTTGGGAACCTTGTCCAGGAAAAAGAAAAGCGAGACTCATGATAATAGGTAAATAAGATTAAAAATTGCGATGATCGCTCGAATGTGAGTAAAATAGTTGTTTTTGCTCGAAAGACTATAAAATGCAAGAACATCTGATCATCGACGGTAATAATGCAATACATGCCATTCCGGAACTCGCTTGTGAATTAAAACAAGACCGTTCGCGTGCACGCCAATCTCTCCTTCATTTCCTTGAACCATTGGGGGGGGGCTCAGATTCCTTGCTTACGGTTGTTTTTGATGGAAGAGGGGGGCCTCAATCTGTATCCAAGCACCGTGGCATGGAAGGGTATACTGTAATTTACTCCTCATCTGTTGAAGGTGCAGATGGAGTAATTGAACGCATGTTGATGGCAGCAAAAAGGCCGGAAAACATAGTCGTTGTAACTAATGATAGTTTAATTCGAAACTGTGCATATGCTCATGGTGCATCTGCCATGAAAATTGAAGAAGTTCCCAAAAAGCTTGATTTCACGATTGAGAGGGTCAGGTCGATCCGTTCTCGCCTTCCCATTTCCAAAAGCAACAAAGATAAGTTTGAAAATAAAATCCCTTTCCCAGACTAGTTAATGAGTGACACAGTAAGAGAAGTTCCAGGATTATATGGAAACCTTCGGCTCGAGGAAAAAGTTTTGCATAAAATATGGAATGAGTCTGCTTTTTCAACCCAAGACTTGAAGACTGATGACGGAAGAGAAATTTCCCTTAGCCAACCAGGTGGGTGGAATAAGACCGTGGAAGGCCCAGATTTTAAAGAAGCGTCAATCTTACTGAATGGTCTTGAACAAAAAGGTGACATAGAAATTCACTTTTGTGCCAAAGACTGGAACCAGCATGGTCATCAAAAAGACTCAAATTACAATCAGGTTATCTTGCATGTGTGCTTGTACCCGTCTGCAAATTACGAGTTTTCAGTGCAAACCAAATCTGGAAAAAAAATCCCTCAATTGACTTTACTGCCTTATTTAACTCAAGGATTAGAAGAGTATAATGAAGAATGGTCCTTATCTGCTCTGCATGGAAGATCTGATTCAATTATTATACCACCAGCGCCCAAGAAAATTAAACAGGATATTGTTTTATATGCTAAGCAACGATGGTCAGAAAAGTTGATTTTTGCCAAAAAGCGCCTCGAGCAATTTGGTTGGGACCATGCATGCCACCAGTGGTTTCTCGAGGTCCTTGGATACCCAAGGAACAGAAAAAATATGCACGACTTAGCCACTCAATTTCCCTTGGAAGCATGGAAGTCACACTTAAATGTTAGCGATTTGTATAAGGGTGTCGACTCTTGGAAAGTTAGAGGTGTGAGACCCATCAACCGCCCGTTTAACCGCTTACTCCAATATCAAAACATGCTCAAGGTAGTGCCGAATTGGACTGATACCCTCATGTCTTTTCATTTCCCCAAGAAATCAAATTTAGGTGAGACAAGTTTAAAAGAGCTATCTATCTTTGCTTACAAGAAAAAATTGCTAAGCTCCGTTCTTGGAGATACCTTTAGCCAGTCTAAAGCAAACACTCTTTTCGTTGACTCTTTATTACCCCTTTGGGCTGCTTATCATGAAGTAAACCCATTTCCTCTTTGGTATTATTGGCCATCCGGAGATTTCCCTTCTCGCTTATGTCTTTTAGCAAAAAAATGGGATCTAAAAGTTTCAGGAAAAAGATTAAGTAATGGTATCATGCAAGGTTTATTAAAAAATTTCCTGCTCAATCCCTCGATAATTTCTCGCTTGTAACTCCTGGTATGACGAAGAGATTGTTTTCTTATGAAATATTGTTTTGGTTGGAAGCCATTTGTCTTTGTTTCTTTGTCAGAAAAATATAAATCGGAGAATAGGTTGGTCATAATGAAACCAAACGATGGCTTAGTGATGCGAGAAAACGAGGTAAGAACGAGGCAAAGAAGCCTGTATTCCGAATGCAATAGCATTTAAAGTTCATTATCACCTGCAAAAAGATCAATGTATGAAAAAAACTGTAAACTAAGATGCGACCTTGATAGTTGTGGTGCCTTAAATCTATAAAACAAAAAGATCCTCGCAGCTTTGGAGCATCGTAATGGATAAGATTAGTTATCTATCATTACAGAAATATTGAAGGTCATTGAAAATGCACTCGAAAATCAAACATACCGAGAATAGGCAATTCCAGGTAGCGGTAAGGATTACATGGAGATGGAAACCGGGAAACTACAATGAAATTTAATATGACTAGAATCTAAGTCCATAATTAGTTAACCGTGTAAAGAAAGTAAGGCACCCAAACTGGGCTATGTTCATGACTATGAACTCATGAAAAAATCTACAATAAAAGAGGATCCGAGCACCTCAGAATAATCTTTTTTTTAATTCTCAAGGAAAGCACCGCGAAGATTTGAGTTGGTATTTAAGTACTAGCCCGAAACTTAGCTGCGGTTAATTTACAGACTATGCAAACCTCTTCCATCTACAGATAGAGCGGCTTCCTTAATTGATTCAGAAAGAGTTGGGTGAGCATGAACCGTACGAGCTAGATCTTCCGCTGAGCCACCATATTCCATGTGAGCAACTGCGGAAGCAATAAGTTCAGATGCCCCACGTGCCACGATTTGAACCCCGAGTATACGATCAGTTTTTGCATCTGACACAATCTTTACCAGACCATCAGTTGCACTTGTGGCGATTGCCCTGCCATTTCCTGTCATTGGAAATGAACCGCACTTGGTCTCAAAATTCTTTTCTTTCGCTTGGCTTTCACTCAGGCCAATATTGGCAACTTCTGGGTCTGTATAGATTACCCCGGGAACCATATTGTAATCTACATGCCCAGCTTGACCCGCGATAATCTCAGCACATGCAACTCCATCTTCTTCAGCCTTGTGGGCCAGCATGGGTCCAGGTATCAGGTCACCAATTGCCCGAATACCTGAGATATTCGTTGCGAAATTAGAATCGACCAAAACACGCCCGCGATCATCTGTTTTTATCCCTAGGTGGCCTAGACCTAAACCATCGGAATGCGGTTTTCTTCCAACGGCAACAAGAACACGGTCGGCCTTAATTTCGGTAACCTTTCCGTCGGAAGAAATTGACAGGGTGGCATGGTTTTTCTCAATATGTGCGGATTCAACCCTGGTAGAGGTTACAAATGAAATCCCTTGGTTTGAGAAAATCTTACGAGTTGCCTTTGCGACCTCAGGGTCAAGCTGAGGGCAGATTTCCGGCAGAAATTCAATCACGGTCACATCACTCCCAAGTCGAGACCAAACACAAGCCATTTCAAGACCTATGGCACCACCGCCAACAACAACCAGTTTCGAAGGTACTTTATCAAAAGCGATGGCTTGATCACTACTGACTATAATTTTACCATCGTAAGGAATATCCTTGAGCTCTACTGGCTCTGAGCCAGTTGCGAGGATAATTTCTTTTGCGGAAAGTTGAAGCTTATGCTTGGTGCTAGATACTAAAATTTTCCCATTGCCTTGGAGTTGAGCTGTACCAGAGAAAACCTGCACCCCCTTCTTGGTAACAAGGGTCTTAACCCCTTTCCCTAGCTGGTTGACCACTCCGTCTTTTCTTTTCATCATTGCAGCAAGATTGAAGGATACTTTTTCACACTCAATTCCATGTACCTGGGCATCTGACTTTATTTGATGAAAAATTTCGGTGGAGTGAAGAAGTGCTTTGCTTGGTATACAGCCGACATTAAGGCAGGTCCCTCCAAGCCTTGAGCTTCGGTCAATCAGGCCAACCTTCATACCAAGTTGAGAGGCACGAATCGCACAGACATAACCTCCAGGCCCGCCGCCAATAACAAGCACGTCGAATCTATTATCTTCGGTCATCTCGATTAGATTCCGAGTACCAACCGGGCAGGCTCCTCGATAGCTTCTTTGATTTTGACAAGAAAGGTTACAGCTTCCTTGCCATCGACAACCCGATGATCATAGGAATGAGCAAGGTACATCATGGGTTTGATGACGACTTCTCCCTGCTGAGCGACTGGCCGTTCCTGGATTGCATGCATACCGAGAATTCCACTTTGGGGAGGATTAATGATAGGGGTCGAAAGGAGTGAGCCATAAATGCCTCCATTGGTAATCGTAAAGCATCCGCCTTGCATATCTTCCAGGGAGATCGTTCCTTTCCGTGCTTTTTCCGCATAAGTAATAATAGACTGTTCAATCTGGGCAAAAGACATTTGGTCGCAGTCGCGAAGAACGGGAACAACCAAGCCTTTTTCAGTGCCAACTGCTACACTTATATCATAGTAGTTATTCTCGACGAGTTCACTTCCCTCAAGTCTTACATTGACCGCGGGTACTGCTTTCAGTGCATGAACAACTGCTTTTACAAAGAAAGACATAAACCCAAGCTTTATCCCATTCTCTTTCACAAATGCGTCTTGATGAGTTTTTCGTAAAGCCATCACAGCCGAAAGATCGACTTCATTAAAAGTAGATAGAATGGCCGCAGTTTGCTGGGCCTCGACAAGCCTTTGAGCTATTCTTTTACGAATGGGAGAAAGTGGACGCCGGGTAGATCTCGTTTCCGCTGGGTTTGATGAACCGGAAGCAGGAACTGGGGTAGGGGGTACTGCGGTTTGAGGTGAACAGGATGGAGCTTCTGGTTTTGCTTTTTGGGCTAGCAGTACATCTGCCTTGGTGATACGACCATCTTTACCTGTCCCCGAAATGGAATGAGGATCCATTGCAGACTCTGCTAATAACTTCCGCACTGCAGGTGAATACTTTAAATCGCTTTGCCCTTGGAGTGGTTGTACCGTGCCTGCACTTTTGGCGGGTGAAAGTGAATCTTCACTTTGCACTTCAGGAGTAGGGGAAGGTAGTTCAACAATCGGTTCTATATCTTTGGAACCTGAATCAACTTGCTTATCTGCGGATTCATCAATGCGGGCAATGGTCGACCCAATTTCAACCTCCTCTCCCTCTTGAGCCAGAAAAGATATAACGCCAGCGGTTTCGGCTAATCCTTCTTGTGTGATCTTGTCAGTTTCAAGTTCATAGATTGGTTGATCCAGTTCGACAAACGAACCTTCTGGTACTTTCCAGGAAGATAGAATTCCGGAAGCAATGGATTCACCAAGTGCGGGGATAATGACATCTTTTGACATTTTACTTCTTACAATTTAATTATTTGGAACGATTGGAGTGGATTGCCCAAGTGCGACCGCAACTAGTTTTGCTTGTTCTCTTTTGTGAAGAGTCAGAGAGCCAGTTGCAGGGCTAGCCGTGGGGGTACGCCCTACATATTCTACTTTTTCGCCCAGAAGCTTCTCAAAGATGGGGTTTAGAAATGACCATGCACCCATATTTTCAGGTTCTTCTTGGCACCAAACAATTCGCTTCACCTTGGAATATGGCTTGATCACTTCTAAAAACTTTTTCTCATTAAATGGATAGAACTGCTCCACCCGAATAATGGTTGCTTTGGGCGTACGAATTTCTTCGCGAGCTTCGACAAGATCATAAAAAACTTTGCCGGAACAAAGGACTAAGGTTTCGGTTTTCTTAGCCGGAGTTGGATCGGGTAAAAATTCTTCAAATTGCCCATCCGATAACTCTTTTACGGACGAAACACATGACTTGTGACGGAGAAGGCTTTTGGGAGACATTACGACAAGGGGCTTGGCGTATTCTTTTTTCTTTTGCCGACGAAGTGCATGGAAGTACTGAGCTGGGGTTGTAAAGTTCGCAACGACGATATTGTCTTCCGCGCAACCCTGTAGGAATCTTTCTAGTCGTGCTGAGCTGTGCTCGGGTCCTTGGCCCTCGAAGCCATGGGGAAGAAGTAGGACAAGGTCAGACACCGCCCCCCATTTATCTTCTGCACTCATTATAAATTGGTCGATAATGACCTGGGCACCGTTTGCAAAATCTCCGAACTGAGCTTCCCAAATTGAAAGCATGCTAGGGTAATCTAAGGAGTAACCATAGTCAAAAGCGAGTACGGCAGCTTCTGATAAAAGAGAGTTGTAGACACAAAACTGGCCATTTCGGTCTTCCATATTGAGTAATGGAACATACCTTGTTCTATCTTTGGCATCATACCATACTGCGTGCCTGTGGCTAAATGTACCTCGCTCACTATCTTGCCCGGAAAGTCTTACCGCAGTACCCTCTAGTAACAAGGTACCAAACGCGAGCAGTTCAGCCTGTCCCCAGTCAATTCCATGACCGCTCTTAAAATTCTTTAATTTAGTTTCAACTTGTCTTTTGATTTTTGGATTAATGTTAAAATCATCGGGCCAAGTCGAAAGGGCATGCATCACTTTTTGCAACTGTTGCAAAGGAACGGATGTACTAACCGCAGTAAAATCATACGGTATTTGCTTAATCGCCATAGACCCCTCGAAGGTGCTTGATTTTTTAACAGTTCTTACTTTCTCCAGGGAAGCATCAAGTTGCCTCCGTAGTCTTTTGTGAATCTCTAAACTCTCTTCCTCCTGAAGCTCTCCGTTTTCTACAAGCTGCCCCGAAAGGATCGAAGAAATTTTGGGCATAGACTTGATTTTCTTGTAAAGAAGAGGCTGTGTGAAAGCCGGATCATCTGCCTCATTGTGTCCGTGCTTGCGGTAACAATTAATATCGATGACTACATCTTCCCCAAATTTCTGCCTGTAGGCTAAGGCAATTTCAGCTACCATTGCAACAGACAGAGGATCGTTTCCATTGACATGAAATATCGGGGCCTCGATGGCTTTAGCAACATCAGTACAGTAAAGGCTAGACCTTGCATCTGTAGGATCTGTAGTAAATCCTATTTGGTTATTTACTACAATGTGCACAGTACCTCCAGTCCGGTATCCTGGGAGCTTTGAAAAATTAAAGACTTCAGCAACTACACCTTGGCCAGCCATAGCTGCATCACCGTGGATGAGGATAGGAAGCACGCGCTTCCTGTGAGTGTCCCCCCGAAGGCGTTGGCGAGCCCGGGTTTTTCCTTCTACGACACCATTGACTGCCTCAAGGTGACTAGGATTGGGGGAGAGATGGATCACCACTTGCTGACCATTCGATGTGGTACGAATAGATTCGTAGCCGAGGTGGTATTTCACATCACCACTCCCATGAGCTCCCTCTGGAACAAAATTCTCGGAAAACTCTCGAAATATGAATTCATGGGATTTGCCCATCACGTTCGCGAGTACATTTAATCTTCCTCTGTGTGCCATACCCATCACGATTTCTTCCACGCCTTCATCCGGGCATTTTTGGAAAATGGAGTCTAGGGCGGTTATCAGGGTTTCTCCACCCTCCAATGAAAACCTTTTCTGGCCGACGTAACGGGTATGCAGGAAGTTTTCAAACTCCTCGGCCTGAATAATTTTCCGGAGAAGGCGGAGTTTTTCGTCATGAGGAAAAGAAGGTTGATTCAGGTCAGGCTCAATCTTCGATTGTATCCATCTTCTTTTTTCCGTGGCTTGGATATGAAGATATTCAACACCAACATTCCCACAGTAGGTTTTCTGCAACCTCTCAAAGACCTCCGACATCGACATCTGCACCCCTCCGAGGTAGTTGCCTGTAAAGTGAACATCAGAGAGGTCTTCGGAGGTAAAACCAAGCCTCTCCATCGAAAGCCGCGGGTTTTTTTCAACTTGCTCACGCAGAGGGTCAAAAGTTGCTTGCGTGTGCCCGATGTCACGAAAGGCATAGATCGCACCATAGAGACGAGCATGAGTTTCAATGGATTGCTTATTACCCGTTTCTGTCGATGGAGGTATAGTCGGAGGAGATGCTTGCCCATCGCTTGCGAGATGGAACCCTTCAAAGAAGTATTGCCATTTAGATTCTACAGAAGAACGATCTTCTAACCACCTTTGGTAGTTGGAGTCAATTTCGTCAATATTCCAGCGGGTTGCAAATGTCGGGTTTTCCATCAGTTTTGTTCGTTCAGGCAACACTCGTAAGGCTAATCATTAGTTTTAACAAGAAAAACTCTCTTTTTTCTAAGTTTTTCCCTTTCATTCAGTGGAATCAAATAATATGTGACGCTTTTGAGCTCGAATAAAAATCGATGAACCATATGAGATGAATGGAATTTTAGTACTCAATACCTCAAGGACTCCAGCCTTTTGATGGAAATCTGGTTTGGTTGATGGATGAGGCCAATATACAAGGGCGTTATATTCTTCACTTCCACGACTTTCTGATATTGTGCAAGGATAGAATGAGAAGTTTTCCGGCGGAAAGTCACTTGACCACTTTACTTGAGGGAAATGCAAGGATGGAAGCTGTAATGTAAAAGAGTAAGGCGCAATATCAAGGTTGATAGTACCTTGATAAAACAGGGTGATATCAAATCCTCTTTGAATGAAAAAAGGCCTTTGCATACAGAGCGTACCCTTGGGAAATCGAGGGTCATAATTTTTACCAGAAGCTATGCCATGACCCGGAATTACTTTTGCTTTTATCAAACTCTGCAAACTTAAAACCTTCCAGGTGCTGCCCTATGGGCAAAAACACTTAAAGAATCGATGGCCCGTTCCTCCTGAACCAATCCGTACCCGTACCGGATGCATGCATCGGGGGCAATTCCCTACATAAGCACTTCCATCTTTATTTTTGTAAATGCGACCGTAAGTACCACATTTAACAAAATGAATACCTAAAAAAGATCTTTTATGGGGATCTAAGTCATCAGAGCCTTGAGACGAGGGAGCGGTCATAACCCAGATGATTACTCCTCAAGTTTACCAATGAGGCTGCCGATGTTTTTCCCCACAATATTTGCTTGCACACTTATACCGTCCTGTCCTTCTATCACTTCTGACACCCAAGTTTTTACTCTTTCCTCTATAAATTGCAGTTTGGTATCAGATTCTGGGTTCGTTGCCAATGCCACAAAACTTGTTTTCAAGTCCGATTGTATGGCATCTGTCTGCCCAAGCATTTCCTGTAATGCTTGATAAGACTCTTCGACTGACTTCATTTCTATAGCTTCGCTTTGTTTTTGAATGGGATTTAAATAATGTGAAATAGCAGGTTGCTTGATTGTTGGTGCGCTTGGGCTCGCATCTTTAAAAAGTTTAAAATCCTGATCTTGATCATCCTTACTAAATAGGTCTCGTTCATTAAAAACTAAGCCTGAAATCGATTTGAGTTCTTTTTTAAGTTCCCTGAAGCGTTTGCGGGATTTTAGCTCGTCTTCTTTAGAAACTTTACGAATGACATCCGCTTTTAATTTTGGCGACAAGGCGAGTACCTCTTCCAAGATTTCAAGTGATCTTTGCAACGCAACTTCCTGGGTTTGCAAAAAAGAAATAGCAGACTGTAAATATTGCTCCAGATTCTCTTTGGTCTTAAGGGGTAATTTTTCGTCGTCTATTGGAAGTTTCTTTCGAGTTTTTTTTGTAAGTCGTAAACGCATAGTGATTTGATTACCTACTCCTATTTAATGGTTTGAATCAAGCGGAAAGCTTGGAGCGACCTAGTTTTGAAAGAGAATAAATACCAGAACCAATAAGCCTTTCATCTTTGTACATTGCCAAAACCTGACCTGGCGTCAGCGCGCGTTGAGGAAAATGGAATGTGATCTCGGCCTTAGTCGGGGCAATAGGTCTAAATTCTAAAGGCGTTGATGGATCCCTGTATCTAGCCTTGCCCAGCAAAGAAATGGATGATGTTGGGTATTCATCATTAAAAAAAGAAACTGATTCTATTTGATATTTATTACCCCACAGAGTTGGCTCGTTCGTACTTTCAAAGGCGACAATGAGTTGATTTGTGCATTCATCTTTTCCTGTTACCACATAATTCTCATGATCAGCATTTGAAGGGACTCCAATCCCTTTCCTTTGACCTAAAGTATATCGATGCAAGCCTTGGTGATAACCAAGAACTGTTCCATCGGTTTTTCCGATCTCTCCAGGTTTATCCGCAATAAAGTTGGAAAGAAATTCAGGCACCCGAACTTTACCAAGAAAACAAATCCCTTGACTATCTTTTTTGTCCGCCACCGATAATCCTATTTCTTTGGCTAGGATGCGGACTTCACTCTTTTCTGTTTCCCCAAGCGGAAACCTGGCGAAATCCAACTGTTCTTGAGATATTTGAGCGAGGAAATATGACTGGTCTTTGTTCTTGTCGGCACCTTCCCACAATTCCGTGCTTCCGTTTTCGGCTATTTTTTTCCGGCAATAATGACCCGTGGCAAGTGCATCAAATTGTTTGTCTTTGGCAAATTCCATAAGAGCTCCAAATTTCATTCTCCGGTTACACAAAATATCAGGATTAGGTGTGATTCCCTGTGCGTAGCCCTCAACCATTGGAGTTACGACTTCTTTTTGATAAAAATCTATGAAATTTACTACATGGAATGGCACCTCGAGGGTTTGAGCAACCGACCTTGCGTCTTTTAAATCTTGGGCACCTGGACAATGCCCTAAGGGATCAACTTCATTTTGCCAGGTTCGAACATAAACAGCTTCTACTTCATGACCAGCTTCTAGTAGTAAGTAGCATGCAATTGCACTATCGACACCACCTGATACTGCAACCAAGACTCTTTCTTTTTTATAAGTCATTTGAAAGTAGATTATATTTCCTGCCGCGAAGAGCAAAATTTTTCGGTTGGCTCAGCGGAATGGATAAGGTTTTATTATGTTAGGTGTACGACAGTGGTGGAAAAGTGTGTGAGTCCAATCAAGAAAATGGATTGGTTTTTTTGGAAAAAGATTGGGATGGTGAATGCCTGCCCTACGATTTAGTAGAGCAATCAGGTATTCTCGCTACCAATTTTTCCTTGATAGACGGCACCCTCCGTTCAACTCTTGGTGGCTATGTCAAGGTTGGTGCCAATGCTTTATTCCGCGTGAAGCAGGGACAATTTAAAGGACAATTAGAAAATGAAAGCGAAGTGTTTTTGGCCTCTGATTTAAATAATTGGAATCCTTTTACCAAGTCCGATCAATGGAGGATGACAAAGGAGCAGAATGGATGGAAACTTTTATTAGGATGGGATGAACTTGCTCGGCATTCTCCATTTGCTTTTAAGTTTGTTACTCGAGAACTTCTTTGGCTGGAGCCACATAGCCAGTTTGTATCAGTCGAAGGAACCATAGGCGGGGCTAAGAATTACATTTTTGATTCATGCCGCACAGGTAAAGATGTTTTAAGCTTTGATATTGTTAAACATCTCAGGCAGGAGAAACTGCAACATTGGCTCCATACTCGACCAGAAGGAGATTTTGGATATATCCAGGATGGGCAAGAGTATAAGTTTCGGCTTTTTGCCCCACGGGCTAAGGGTGTAGACCTTTTAATTTATGACAAACCAAATGGGGTGGTAAAAAACCGACTTCCGTTGGCACCTCAAGACGATGGAAGCTGGGAGATTCAAGCTAAGCAAGGATGGGAAGGACTCTTTTACTTATACGAAGTTTCCCAAAATTTTGGTAACAAAAGCAAAAAGACTTTTAAAAAAAATATCGTAGATCCTTACGCTCGTGCTGTTTGTAACCGCGTCGGTCCTGGCATCATACATACTCATCCAGAAAAAGTATCTAAGGAGGAACAATTCCATCCTCCTCACATTAAAGATCTTGTGATCATGGAAGCCCATGTGCGAGACCTTGTAGAAAATATTGATCCACATCACGGTACGCCTTCAAACGCATGGTTTCAAAGACTAACAGACTGGATTTCGTCGGATCATTGTTACCTGAAAAAAACTGGAATTAATGCAATAGAATTACAACCCATCCAAGAATTTGATGCAAGAAACCGAGACGAATATCATTGGGGATATATGCCCGTCAATTTTTTCTCTCCTGCTTCCACTTTTTCTAGCAATCCCAGTAATGGCAATGCGATAAAAGAATTTAAGATGCTAGTTGAAGCATTTCATCAAGCCGGTATAGCTGTAATTATTGATGTAGTATATAACCATGTTGGTGTACCTGGACAGTTGCTTAGTTTAGACCGCGAATTGTATTTCAGGATGGATGAACAAGGTAAGCTGCAAAACTTTAGCGGTTGCGGTAACGACTTGAACTGTGAGTCAGAGCCAGTACGTAAGCTTGTGCTCGATAGCTTATTGTACCTAGTAGAGGTTTTTGACATAGATGGTTTTCGGTTTGATTTGGGTGAACTTTTGGGGATAGAGCTTCTTTCGGAAATTGAAACTGAACTCAGAAAGATCAAGCCATCTATTGCATTAATTGCAGAACCATGGAGCTTTCGTGGAAGGCTCCCAAATCAAATCAAAGATAGCACTTTTTCTCTTTGGAGTGATGAATGCAGGGAGAAGGTATTTTCCTGTATTTTACATCACAACTGTGAAGCTGAGGTTTTGAAATTACTAAAAGGGGAACTGGACGATGCCTTGCACCCGTGGCATGCAGTAAACTATGTGGAATCGCACGACGACTTTTCCTTTGTCGACCGAATTTGCCAGGGCAGGGAAGTAGATACCCAAAATTTTCCGATTGAGATCCTCAAGATGAACCGACTTGCCCTGTTTTTGGTTTTATTTTCTCCTGGTGTTCCTATGATATCTGCTGGCCAAGATTTCATGCGACACAAATACGGTAATCGCAATACTTATCAAAGGGGAGACTTGAATGCGTTGGACTATAGGAATCTAGACAAATACAGCGAACTTAGTACTGAAGTAGAAAAGTTCATATTATTTCGACTATCTACTGAAGGAGAGTTTTTAAGGCCTAAACAAAAAGTCGATTGTGAATACCGAGAAATCTATAACTTGCCCCACGGAGTACTTGCCATCGAGATTCATCACTTGAAAACTGAATGCCAATATTGTATTATAATTAACTATACGAACGATGATAAAAGCGTCGAACTGCCAGTCAAATGGACGAGATCAGAATGTGTCCTTTCTGGGCAAAAAGTACATAACTCTTTAAATGCAGAAGGCTACGGTTACTATGTTCTTAAATAAAACCTTCCGTGTCTTTTTTGAGAAGTTCGGGCCACGCCATAATTCCATACCTTAGGTTGTTGTATGTGTGAAAAATTTCATCCACCTCTAAGTAATCCATAACTCCGAGAATGGTGAGTAAACCAACCGGAAATATATCCAACCGATCTTCGGGAATGGATGGGAAAAATTTAGTGCGGCCATTTACATCTAAATCACACATCATATTAGCCATATCTTCAATATATAAACGATTTAGTCCATCGTACTCCTTAGAGTTGCCCTGCTTGGAAAGTTCTACTTCCTGGGCTTTCTTTAGGTGCACAATTGTTCCACCGGAAGCTATCAAGAGTTTACATTTATCTAATTTGGGTACTGCTTTTGCCATCATCTTTCTCGTTGAGTTAATGACTTGAGACCTTAGTTTTTTATCAATAGAATTTAACCGATTCGGAATCAACTGCTGCATTAAAGCAACCGAACCTAGGGGCAAACTTGCTGTTAGAGTAACATTTCTTCGATTTACTTCTATAATTTCTAAGCTTCCTCCTCCCAAGTCGAATGCATGAAAATCAGCAAGCTTGTGATATTTTGGGTCTGTGGTGATTCCCCGAGCAATTCCTTCAGCTTCCTGTATCCCAGACAGAACAAGGAGAGAGAGTCCTGTTTCCTCCAGAATTGCCTGTTTAACTTGAGATATGTTTTTAGTTATCCGAAGGGCTTCAGTGCCAACTATGTATGTTGAGAGAGGATGAAACTTCTCAGCTTCCAAGCAAAGTTTCTTTACGGTCCTAACTAAATGAGTGATTTTATCATTGGAAATATGTAATTGATTGCCATCTCTTTTCTCATTTAAAATCCTGCAAGAATAACTGGATTGGTACAGCTCAATAAGTCCTCTTTCCGGCGTAGATTCGCCGACTAAAAGCTTTGATGTGTTAGAACCGATATCAAGGATTGCACACCTACTCATCTTTGTAATCAAATGAATAGTTCGCTGGTCCAATAACCAAAGTAAATTCACCTTTGGCACTTCCTTGGTAAAACTTCTCAACTACTTGACTGGCAGGACCACTGATAATTGATTCGTGAAGTTTTGTAAGTTCACGAGCAATACTAATAAAGCGGTCAGCACCAAGCGTTGACAAAATCAGGCCAAGAGTTCGCTCAATTTTGTACCTGGATTCATAAACTATTATAGATCCTTCAAATTCTCTCCACTGTTTAAGCAATTTTGAAACCCCCAATTTTTTTTTGGGTAAAAAACCAAGAAATAAAAACTGATGAGTGGGTAGACCCGATGCAGAAAGGGCGGTAAGTGCGGCATTTGGCCCAGGAATAGGTATAACTTCTATAGATTGCAGGTGGCACTCACGTACAAGCCGAAACCCAGGATCGCTGATTGTTGGAAAACCTGCATCAGAAACAAGTGCGATATTCTTACCCTTTTTGATCTCAGAAGTAAGAATTTTCGATTGCTTTTTCTCATTTTCTTCCCTGTAAGAAACAAGACTTTTATTTATAGAGTAGTGAGATAATAATTTTGCGGTTACCCGTGTATCTTCACAGGCTACAAGGTCACTATCAATTAATACATTCTCAGCACGATGAGAGAAGTCATTAAGGTTACCTATTGGGGTGGCTATTATAAATAATTTCCCCGGTGAGCAATCATTTGGCTCCACCTTATCTACAGTTAATTAGCGTAAACCACCGCGATCAAAACCTCCGGGCAAACTATATTCCCAACTTGCTGGACGACCTTGCGGCATTCTGTCGTCGTCTGGAGACGCAGTAAAGCAACCAGACAACCCAGAAAATAAGAATGTTATCATGAGGATTTTAACCACTTTTAAAAAGACTGAGGTAATCATAAAGTTAGAGTTTCTCTTCATCTGGAACGACATGGATATTATCTCCAGGTCTTAATTTATTAGGTGTACCGAAGTGTGGGAGTATGTAAGCCAGCAAGAAGCCATTTTGAGAACTTTGTACGCGTATCCGAGCAGCTTTCTGTTGGTCTTTCCATAGGGTGAAAACATTTCCCTGTTCAACTCCACGCTCAACTCCAAGTGGTAATAAAATCATACCGGTTTTACTATCGATTCTTGAGATGGTAGATGGAGCACCAATCTCTGAGATCTTGCTAGATTGATTCACGGCAATAATTTCGGATTGGGATAAAACTGGAGGAGCATCAACTTTAACGATGAAAGGATTAGCTTTTGTTTTTTTATCTTCGTCAATCGCTTGTCCTCCAGACTGCTTAGCTAGCAATTCTGTAGTGGCATCATCTCGCCCACGATTATATTCTTTAACAAGAGCGGCGTTTGCCTTGCTGAGTTCCCTTTTGTGATCTTCGTTGTTTTGTTGAAGTGTTGCCTCATATTGCTTTTGTTCGTCTTGCTGAGTCTGTTGTAGTTGAGCAACTTGGTCTTCGAGTACACCCATTTGGGTAGTGCTTGCTTCTTTGTAGGCGGCGGCCTCATTTTGTTCGCGTTCAAGATCTGCTTCAACCCCCTT
>ERZ1046876.588-NODE-588-length-27350-cov-10.161751_pt1 | contig 27350 bp, 22 predicted proteins | sample MGYA00383094_ERZ1046876 | MGnify/ENA primary metagenome ERZ1046876 (study PRJEB29581, sample SAMEA5548364) | metagenome | biome: marine; feature: coastal; material: water | depth 50 m | study: Short-term variability in the microbial, nano- and picoplankton...
GCCAGAGCCAGAGCCAGAGCCAGAGCCAGAGCCAGAGCCAGAGCCAGAGCCAGAACCCGTTGTTGCGTCTACTCCGGCAGCGCCAAGTGAGCCAAAGCCCAGCGGTGGACTGTTGGGCCGGTTGTTGGGCCGCAGCACGCGTTCCGGCGAAGTTCGCCGTGAACTAGATGACGACATGCTTGAGCAACTGGAAGAGTTGCTGATCGCCTCAGATATGGGCGTAGATACGTCGCTGCGGATCACTGCCAATATCGCTGAAGGCCGCATGGGGCGGCGTCTCTCAACCCGCGAGATCAAAGAAATTCTAGCCGCCGAGATTGCCCGTGTGATGGAACCGGTGGCGAAGCCTTTGCCGCTATACTCCAAAAAACCTCAGGTCGTGTTGGTTGTTGGCGTCAATGGCTCAGGTAAAACAACGACGATTGGTAAGCTTGCAAGCCAGTTCAAGGCGGCTGGTAAGCATGTTGTTATTGCCGCTGGCGACACCTTTCGTGCAGCGGCTGTTGAGCAGCTTCAGGTTTGGGGCGACCGCGCTGGCGTGCCTGTATTGACGGCTCCGCAAGGGTCAGATCCGGCAAGCTTAGCCTATGACGCGATGACTAAAGCCGAGGCTGACGGCGCTGACCTTCTAATGATAGACACTGCCGGTAGGCTGCAAAACCGCGCCGACCTTATGGAAGAGCTAGCGAAAATCGTGCGTGTCATTCGCAAGAAAGACGAAACCGCACCCCACAACACGCTTTTGGTTTTGGACGCGACGACTGGCCAAAACGCAATCAACCAAGTGGAAACATTCCAAAAACTGGCAGATGTCAGTGGTTTGGTGATGACCAAGCTTGATGGAACTGCAAAGGGCGGTGTGCTTGTAGCGCTTGCTGACAAGTTCGGTCTGCCGATCCATGCGATTGGTGTGGGCGAGCAAATCGAAGATCTCGCACCGTTTGATCCCGAGGAATTTGCAGCAGCTTTGACCGGCCTGCAAACTTGATAACTTATCGCCCCGAAGCTAAAGCCCCACATTGATCAGTGATTGGCTGATATCACTTGAAGGCACTGAGGCTGGCCATCGTGTCGCTTTGTATTTGGCAGTGATGGCGGCTTTTCTGCACGCGGTGTTTGGCGCCATGCAAAAGGGCCGCCACGATCCGTGGCTAAGCCGTGGGGCGATCGATTTCAGCTATGGTCTTATGGCGGCGCCATTCGCGTTGTTCGTCGTGCCATGGCCCGAGCCCCATATGTGGCCGATCTTTCTTGGGGCGTTTGTCATCCATATTGGTTACAAAGTTTTTCAGGCCATGGCCTATTCCAAAGGCGCTTTCACGGTTGTCTATCCAGTTGTGCGCGGCATGGGGCCTTTGTTCACGGTCATTGGCGCCTATCTGATCTTTGGGGAAACCTTCACATTGGTGCAATGGCTTGGCATCGCGACGTTGCTTTCAGGGATATTTGGGCTTGCGGTCTACAACCTGATTTTTTTGTCGTCCGAGCGTGAAACCTTGGGTATCGCTTTGACGCTGGCCTTCATCACTGGCCTGTTTGTGGCGCTTTACACAACCTATGACGCCTACGGCATCCGCGCGACGGCGAATCCGTTTACCTTCCTCGCGTGGTTTTTCTTTATCGACGGATTTGTTATCCCTGTAATAGCATTCCGCAAATGGCGACGCATGCCTGACCGACCTGCACCAGGCCCATTGATGATGCGAGGGTTCTTTGGCGGATTGATCGCTTTTGCCAGTTTTGGATCAATCATGGTGGCGACAAGGCTCGATAAGGTTGGTGAGGCTGCAGTCATGCGTGAAACTTCTACTGTGTTTGCGGCCTTAATAGGTTGGCTGATCCTAAAAGAATCCGTAGGACCACGGAGAATTGCATTGATGGCATTGATCGCGCTCGGTGCTGTGATAGTTGAGATGGGCGGATGAAAAGGACCTAAGAATGGCTGAAGCAAAGAAAATCAATACGTGGCTTAAACTGGGGCTCGAATTGGGGCCGGTTGTGTTGTTTTTTGTGGCGTACGGTCGGCTTAAGGACCAAACGTTTACGATTGCAGGCACTGAATACGGTGGTTTCATAATCGTAACGGCGTGCTTTATTCCATTGTTGTTGCTGTCGACAGGCATCCTTTGGAAACTAACCGGCCACCTGTCCCGCATGCAGGTCGTTACGGCGGCTCTTGTTATCGTGTTTGGTGGCCTCTCGGTTTGGTTCAATGACGAACGTTTTTTCAAAATGAAACCGACGATTATTTATCTGTTCTTTGGTGGAACCCTTGCGATCGGATTGCTTCAAGGGCGAAGCTATTTGCAATACGTGATGGAAGAGGCGATGCCGCTAAAAAGCGAAGGATGGATGATCCTGACAAAGCGCCTCGCATTGTTCTTTTTCGTCTTGGCAATACTCAACGAGGTCATCTGGCGTGGCTTTAGTACGGACACTTGGGTGACGTTCAAAACCTTTGGCCTTTCGGCGGCTGTGTTCCTATTCTTCATGACCCAAGGCAAGCTGTTTTCGCACTATGGAATTGAGCAAAAAGAGGATTGATCCTTGGGATAATTTGGCGATTGCTCAGCGTAACCTTGTTGACGTCAAGAAAAGCCCTCAGTATATGACGACCACCGTGGCGATTTGTTTACCGGATTGCGGGCCACGTTAAATATGCCGCTAAAGAGGTCAGACGAGGGACCCCCTTTCGCTTGGCCGAAATGGGGTTTTTTTATTGGCCAAATGGCCGGAGGCTAAGATGAGTAAAGATTGGAACAAGCGCACAAAGTTGGTGCATGGCGGGACAAAGCGCAGCCAGTACAACGAGGTCAGCGAAGCGATTTTCCTGACGCAAGGGTTTGTTTACGACACGGCGCAAGATGCGGAAACCCGCTTTTTGAACGCTGGACCGGATGAATTCATTTACGCGCGTTATGGCAATCCAACGGTCGCAATGTTTGAAGAACGCATTGCAATGCTTGAAGGCGCCGAAGATGCATTCGCGACTGCCTCAGGAATGGCAGCCGTTAATGGCGCGTTGATGTCTTTGCTTAAGGCTGGCGATCATGTTGTCGCCGCCCGCGCGCTGTTTGGCTCTTGCCTCTATATTCTTGAAGATATTCTGCGCCGCTATGGCGTTGAGGTCACATTGGTGGATGGCACCGATCTCGGCCAGTGGGAAAACGCGCTGCGCGAAGACACCAAAGCCGTGTTCTTTGAAAGCATGTCCAACCCAACCCTCGAAGTGATTGATATCGCTTCGGTGTGCAAATTGGCCCACGCGGTTGGCGCGACAGTTGTCGTCGATAACGTATTTACGACGCCCGTTTATTCGCGTGCGATTGAGTTGGGTGCGGATGTTGTCGTTTATTCAGCCACAAAACACATAGACGGGCAGGGGCGTGCCCTTGGGGGCGTGGTGCTTGGGACGCAAGAGTTCATACGCAAGACGTTAGAACCGTTCATGAAGCACACCGGCGGCTCTATGAGCCCGTTTACTGCGTGGATCATGCTTAAGGGTCTCGAAACGATCGACCTTCGTGTGCGCGCACAGGCGGCCTCTGCGACAGCGATTGCGAAGGCGTTGGAAGGGCACAAAGCCCTTGATCGTGTGATTTATCCGGGTTTAGAAAACCATGCGCAGTACGATCTTGTTCAAGCTCAGATGGGCGCTGGTGGGACCGTTTTGTCGATTGATTTGGCAGGCGGTCAGGAAGCGGCGTTTGATTTCCTAAACAAGCTTGAGATTTGCATCATTTCGAACAATCTGGGCGACGCTAAATCTATTGCGACCCATCCGGCTACGACGACGCATCAGCGTTTGCCGGATGAGCAGAAGGTTGAGCTTGGTATTACGCCGGGGTTGGTGCGAATTAGCATTGGGATCGAAGACACAGATGATCTGATCAACGATTTCGTCAACGCCCTAGGTTAAGTAAGCAAAAAGTTGGATTTTGGCGTCTTTTACCATATAAAGGCCGTTCTTGGTATTGTTTAATGTGCCATCCCGTTCATTGATTTGAAGTGAACCGGTGATGGTTAAGTTGGATTGAAACCATATTTGAAGGGTGACGGATATGAATATCCACACGCCAAAATTGGACGTACTACCCGAGCTTGAGGATGCTGAAAAAGCCCTTGAGACGCTAAAAGCATGGGCGAAAACCGCGACGCCAACAGAAATTGCGTCTCTCAACCCAGCGATTGCGCGGTTGTTGCCGGGACAGGAAGTGTCAAATTATCCTGATCTATCGCGCAACTACGATGCCGATTTTGTTGTCGACCCAGACTACAAATGCACGTTGCCTGATCTGCAAAATGGTCCGGCCTCTCTGATCAAAGGGTCAAAGCAGCAGATCCAGCATGTTGGCATTTCAAATTTCCGCCTTCCGATCCGCTTTCACACCCGCAACAGTGGCGATCTGACGCTGGAAACAAGCGTGACAGGAACTGTCAGTCTTGAAGCTGAGAAAAAGGGCATCAACATGTCGCGAATCATGCGCAGCTTTTATGCTCATTCAGAAAAGACATTCAGCTTCGACGTCGTGTCGTCGGCATTGGATTCTTACAAGGACGATCTTGAAAGCTTCGATGCACGCATTCAAATGCGGTTCTCGTATCCTATGAAGGTTGAATCCCTTCGGTCCGGTCTCAGTGGTTATCAGTATTATGACATTGCACTTGAGCTGATCGAACACGCAGGCGTTCGCCGTAAGATCATGCACCTTGATTATGTCTATTCATCAACTTGCCCTTGTTCTCTTGAGCTTTCTGAGCACGCACGCCAATATCGCGGGCAGCTGGCAACACCGCATTCGCAACGTTCAGTAGCTCGTGTATCGGCCCTGTTAATTCCCGGCGAGCGGCTTTGGTTTGAGGACATGATAGACATGTGCAGAACAGCCGTGCCGACCGAAACTCAAGTTATGGTTAAACGCGAAGACGAGCAGGCTTTTGCCGAACTGAACGCCGCCAACCCCATTTTTGTGGAAGACGCTGCGCGCCTGTTTTGTGAGCAAATGAAATCTGATCCGCGCGTCGGAGATTTCCGTGTCGTCGCCAGCCATCAAGAGAGCTTGCACAGCCATGATGCTGTCTCGATCCTGACCGAAGGACCGACATTTGCGGTCGATAGTCTCGATCCGAAACTGTTTTCGACTCTGTTTCACGTCGGCTAATCCTTGACAGCAGTGGAGCCAGGGGCCAACCCTGCCGCAGATGATGGACTTCAGACCTGTAGGATATGTAATCGGACTGCTTGTCGCGTCACTGGGCGCAACAATGCTGATCCCTTTCGTTATCGACCTTTATGACGGTCAGGGGCATTGGCGGGCGTTCCTGCAGTCAGGCATTATCACGATGCTCTCAGGTGGGTTGATTGCACTGGCTTGCTCCAACGGAGTAAAGCAAGGGCTGACAATCCAGCAGACGTTCCTTCTAACCACCGGTGTTTGGCTGGCGTTGCCGGTTTTTGGCGCACTGCCGTTCATTTTTGGCGCAACAGGAAGCTCGTTTACCAACGCATTCTTTGAGGCCATGTCAGGCCTAACGACGACCGGCTCAACTGTCCTAAGCGGGTTAGAGGAGCAGCCGAGGGGGCTTTTGATTTGGCGAGCCTTGCTTCAATGGCTCGGCGGTATTGGTATCATCGTTGTGGCTATGGTGTTTCTGCCCGAACTGCGCGTTGGTGGTATGCAAATCTTCCGCTCGGAAGGCTTTGATACGATGGGTAAAATCCTGCCGCGCGCGACCGAGATTTCTAGCCGCATTTCCGTTATTTACGTTGCCCTGACCGGCGCATGCGCAGTTGCCTATCTCATTGCGGGGATGAGTGGGTTCGATGCGATTTCCCACGCGATGACGACAATCGCAACAGGCGGTTTTGCCAACTACGACGCCTCAATCGGGGCGTTCGGACCAGCGGTGGAATATGTAGCGGTTGTGTTCATGTTGCTGGCCGCGTTGCCGTTTGTTCGCTTTGTTCAGCTGTTAGCCGGTAGTGCGAAGCCTTTGCTATACGACAGTCAAATCAGGACGTTTTTCTTAACAGCAATCGTCCTGATTGCCTTGATCGCGGTGTGGAGATGGTCTCAGTCAAACGCGATTGAAGAACCCTTTCGCAAAGTGTTGTTCAACGTCGTCTCAATTCTGACTGGGACCGGATATGCCAGCGCTGACTACATGGGCTGGGGATCGTTTCCGATCACGTTGTTCTTCTTCATTGGTCTGATTGGGGGTTGCGCGGGTTCGACGGCGTGTTCGATTAAGATTTTCCGCTATCAATTGTTGTTTGCGTCGATTGCTTCGCAGGTCAAACGCATCCACTCCCCACATGGCATCTTTACACCACGCTACAATGGGCGACCCGTAGGGGATGATGTCCTAGGCTCTGTGATGTCGTTCTTTGCGTATTTCATCGTGACGCTGGGCCTTCTGGGTGTTGCCCTAAGCTTGACGGGTCTAGATTTTGTGACGTCGATGTCCGGCGCTGCTGCTGCGCTTGCCAATATTGGGCCGGGGTTGGGCGACATTATTGGGCCCGCCGGAAACTACGCCGAGATCAATTCAGTTGCCAAATGGGTGCTTATCGCCGGCATGTTGATCGGTCGCTTAGAAATCCTTGCCGTGTTTGTTATTTTCACGGCGAAGTTCTGGCGGACTTAGTCATCATTCCCAACAGCTAATCCAGACGGTCATATCTGCGGCCATACGTTCAATTTCTGTCGGGCTTTTGGTACCCAGAGCGATATTAAGCCTATATTCGATGCCCGTTTCCTTGAGGAAGTTTGAAACGCTGGTGTTGTCGGTCATGAAGCTTACTCCGCTTGGAAGCAGGCGTTCGCCACTATTATCTGCCGCGTTCAAGATCCCCACGATCTCACCATTCGCTCCTAGAACTGGCCCGCCAGCGTCTGAGGCGAAAGGTGACAACTCAAGGCGATCAAGATGTTCTTCTCCCTGCAAGCCGGTGGATGCTGCGATCATTCCGTGGGTTAGGGCGGGCGCACTCAAAGTGCCGCCGAATGAATAACCAGACACCAAAACGTCCGTGTTTAAACGGTTCGGGGCCGCGCGCACAGTACCAAAGCCAATGGGCTGAACATCGGTTTTCGGGGCAAGCAGAGAAATACCAATTTCCGGCGCAAACCGGATCAACTCAAACTCTGTGTCGTCAAACACAGCAATGCGTTCGCAGCTCTCTGTTATCTGGCTAGTCGTTAGAACCATACCGTCTTCATTGATAAACGCACCGCTGACGATCGAGGTCGCCTTGCGCAGATCCAACCCTCCAAGCATCGCCTGGCCTGGTTCAATATCAGTTCCTTGCCCACGAGGAAGAACGCCAGACTGTCGTTCAAAACTGCGTTGCATTCTGTCGAGCAGTTTTTGGGCTTGATCTGCACGGTTGGCTGGCCAAACAAGGGTAAAGCCTTTGATCTCGCCACCACTTAGATAAGCTTCGGTGTGCGATATGATTTTGTCATTCGTTCCAGTCAAAAGGAAATTGTTGCGGTTCTTTTTGCGCCGCCCATCCAAGGGCACGATTGAGAGCGTCTGCATCACGTCATAGAGCGCGTAGAGCGAATTACGATCACCTGGCTGGCTGATGAGGTGCACGCCGGCCTCGCTGCCATCTGTAGCCATGAAATGCGCGAATGGCGCTGTGTATCCGTCAAAGCTGACAACATTGGTCGGCATTTCAATTGCGATTCCAGCGGCGCGATCTTCTACAAGCTGCATTCCCAAGCCATTCAATGCTGAATAGTAGCCATTTAGAAGCTCAGCACGTTGGGCGGTTGTTAGAATGCCAGTGTCTTGGAAATGATTGGCATCTTGCCAGCGGCTCATTGAGGAGCGCGTGCCGCGACCATAAAGGCCATCGATGGCGCCGGTATAAAAACCTGCGTCTTTAAGCGCGGACTGAAGCAGTTTCTTATCGTCTTTGGTGAGCAGCCGTTCACTCGCGCGGGCTTGTGATTTTGTCTCGTCCGTTTCTCTCAGGATGGGATTGCCGTTTTCGTCGACAAGAACCAGCGTATCAGGCCTGGTCTCTTTCGGTCTGTCCGCGGCTTCGTCAGTCGTTGTGCTCTCACTTGGTGGATAGAACTGTTGACCAAACTGCCCTGCTGAGGAAATGAAGCTGTCTGGCGGAATCAATCCGGTTTGGCTGAATTGGGTTAAAAGGTATTTGCTTTCCAACTCTGAGAAAGGCCCAACCACCACGCCAAACTCGCCATTGGGCAGCTTGAAGCCTGCGATTGCTGGCAAGAAAGTCTTGTACGCTAAGATGCGTTCAAGCGCCTCATCCTCGGTTTCAAGCGACTCAACTTGTATCCACATGCTTTTGACAGATTGTGCGTTCACCGGAACGATACCTATGAAAAACAGTATCGTCGCAGCAATGACGTTTCGAAGCATGAGAATTCCTACCCAATTGACTAATAGTTAATGCGCCTATGAAAAACACCTAGCCGATAAGGTCAAGTTTCCGCTTACCTGCAATTGACCCTTGTTGCAGCGTTGCATAGGAAGGCCACGCATTCATACCGAAGGGCAGGCACATGTCGCAAGCAGCGTCTAAACCGCGTAGTTTTCAGGAAATTATCCTTAGGCTCCAGAATTACTGGGCCGAAAAAGGGTGTGCGATCCTTCAACCTTACGACATGGAAGTCGGCGCAGGTACGTTTCATCCGGCAACAACTCTTCGTTCGCTTGGCTCAAAAAGCTGGGCTGCAGCCTATGTTCAGCCTTCACGTCGCCCAACCGATGGTCGTTATGGTGAAAACCCAAACCGCTTGCAGCACTATTACCAGTACCAAGTGTTGATCAAACCCAGCCCACCAGATTTGCAGGAACTCTACTTGGGTTCGCTCGCTGCGATTGGCATCGACATGGATCTACATGATATCCGTTTTGTTGAAGACGATTGGGAAAGCCCAACGCTTGGCGCGTGGGGGCTAGGATGGGAAGTTTGGTGTGACGGCATGGAAGTCAGCCAGTTCACATATTTCCAGCAGGTCGGTGGTCACGATTGCCACCCGGTTTCAGGCGAGTTGACCTACGGTTTAGAACGGTTGGCCATGTATGTGCTTGGAGTCGATCATGTTATGGATATGCCTTACAACGATCCACAAACCCCAATTGCACTTAGCTATGGTGATGTTTTCCGTCAGACCGAGCAGGAATATTCGCGCTGGAACTTTGATGTTGCCAACACGGACGTGCTTCTCAAACAGTTTGAAGAGGCCGAAGCGGAATGTGGCAAGATACTTTCGCTCGAACATGTCGACCCGAAAACCGGTAAACACATTATCATGGTGCATCCAGCCTATGACCAATGCATCAAAGCCAGCCACTTGTTTAACCTGCTTGATGCACGCGGTGTGATCTCAGTCACCGAACGCCAAGCCTATATAGGCAGAGTGCGCGCTTTAGCCAAACAATGCGCTGATGCATTCGTTATGACCGAAGCCGGCGGAGCCTCGGTTAACGAGGCATCGACATGATCGGAAAACTAATTGTAGGATTTATCGTCGTGAGCGCCATAGTCGCAGCAGCAGCAATGTATTATTTGCAGATCTATGCCTTCTATGATGAGGTCAATGCCCCGCAGGACGGCATCGTGATGACGACCTATGGCGGAAGTGAGCAGAAAATTATCGCTAAAGATTTCCAAGGAATTGACTCAGATAGCTCTCCGATCCGTTTTCGAGCATGCTTCAGCACGCCCCATAGCCTTGCGATGCTAAGTGAGACGTTTGAGGTTTATGACACAGCCGAACCTCTAACTGCACCGGGTTGGTTTGACTGTTTTGATGCAGAAGAAATCGCCGAAGACCTCAGTTCTGGTCAGGCCTTAGCGTTTTTAAGCATCAAGAATATTGCATTTGGCGTCGATCGCGTAATCGCGGTTAATGGTGATGGTCGGGCTTATGCTTGGAACCAATTAAATAATTGTGGTGAACGCGCCTATGACGGTTCTGCTGTTGGCGAAGAATGCCCCACCCGCGAAATAGGAGCCGAGTAAATGCCAGATCTACTGATCGAACTCTTTTCCGAAGAAATTCCCGCCCGCATGCAGGTGAAAGCCGCTGATGATCTGAAAAAGCTTATCACCGATGGACTTGTCGACGCCGGTTTGACTTACGGTGCAGCTCAGGCGTTTTCGACTCCGCGTCGTTTGGCGCTGGCTGTTGATGGGTTGACTGCCGAGTCTCCGACTATTCGCGAAGAACGCAAAGGTCCACGAACCGATGCGCCCGAAAAAGCGATTGAAGGCTTTTTGCGAGGGGCAGGGGTGTCGCGCGATGATTTAGAAGTGCGCGACGACAAGAAAGGCCAAGTCTACTTTGTAAAGATCGAAAAACCTGGCCGTTCCGCTGCTGACATTGTCGCCGAAACCTTAGAGAAAACAATCCGCAATTTCCCATGGGCTAAATCTATGCGCTGGGGGGCTGGAACCATGCGTTGGGTCCGTCCGCTTCACTCTATCGTTTGCATCCTAAGCGATGAGGCTGGTGTTGAAACTGTACCTGTGTCGATTGAGGGTATTCAGTCTGGGGATATCACCAAAGGTCACCGTTTCATGGGCCCCGAGGCATTCCGTGTCGTTGGGTTTGACGATTATGAGGCCAAGTTAAAACGCTCAAAGGTGATTTTGAATGCCGACGAGCGCGCCGAAACCATTTGGCACGACGCAACAAACATGGCGTTTGCCGCTGGGTTGGAAGTTGTCGATGACAAAGGCCTCTTGAAAGAGGTTGCCGGACTGGTCGAATGGCCTGTCGTACTGATGGGCAAAATTGACGACGAGTTTCTAGAGCTACCGGCTGAGGTTCTTCAAACCTCAATGAAAGAACATCAAAAATTCTTCTCGGTGCGCAATCCTAAAACTGGCCGCATTGAGCGCTTCATTACGGTTGCGAACCGTGAAACTGCAGACAACGGCGAAACCATTCTTGCAGGCAACCAAAAGGTTCTGTCAGCTCGTTTGGCCGATGCCAAGTTTTTCTGGGAAAACGACCTTCGGATAGCCAACGGCCAGAAAATGCAGCCGTGGCTGGACAGTCTTGCGAACGTTACCTTTCACAACAAGCTTGGCAGCCAGCGAGAGCGGATTGAACGGATTTCTGCACTTTCGCGCAAGCTCTCAGTGGTGACTGGTGTTGATGCAGACTTGGCGGGCCAAGCGGCAGATATTGCAAAGGCCGACCTAAGTTCAGAAATGATCTATGAGTTTCCCGAGCTTCAGGGGCTTATGGGGCGCTACTATGCCGAAGCAGCCGGTTTTCCAGCCGAGGCTGCTGCAGTATGTGAAGAACATTATCAGCCCCTTGGACCATCGGACAATGTGCCAGATCAGCCAGTTTCGGCAACAGTCGCCTTGGCAGACAAACTCGATACTCTGACAGGCTTCTGGGCCATAGGCGAAAAGCCAACGGGCTCTAAAGATCCGTTTGCGCTACGCCGTGCTGCGCTTGGCGTAATCCGTATCATCTTGGCGAACGATCTGAGGGTAAGCCTCGATCATTTCATTGACAGTCAGTTGCTGACCCTCGAAATCGCCACACGTCGTTCTAATGGTGACGTAAAAGACCTCAGCGCACTTGAAAGCACTTTGGACGAAATCGCGGATCACGGTGTGTTTGGTGCTGCCTTCCGGTTGGTGCTTGAGAAGCTTGACGGGAAGGATGATGCACCAGATGTGTCTGAAGGTTCAGTTCTTCGGACCGTTGGCGATCAGTTGCCCGATGTATCTACAGACCTACTGGCGTTTTTCCACGACCGTCTAAAAGTCTATCTTCGCGATCAGGGCATTCGTCACGATGTGATTGATGCCTGTCTTGCGATGCCTGGCTACGATGATCTTGCATTGCTTGTGCGCCGTGCGACTGCGTTGTCTGAGACTTTGCGCACCGATGATGGTGAAAATCTGATCCAAGCCTTCCGCCGTGCCAATAACATCCTGACGCAAGCCGAAGACAAAGACGGGGTCGAGTATTCTTACGGTGCTGATGTGAAATTCGCCGAGAGTGACGAAGAACGCGCTCTGTTTGAAGCGCTGGACGAAGCAGAGAAAGCTATCGCCCCAGCAATGGAGTCTGAGGATTTCTCAAGCGCGATGGCCAGCATGGCTTCACTACGCGCGCCAGCAGATGAGTTTTTTGAGGCTGTCCAGATCAACTCGGAAAACCAAGTTATTCGCCGGAACCGTTTGAACCTTCTCAGCCGAATTCGCCAGATTTGCCTGTCAGTCGCTGATTTGACGAAAATCGAAGGCTAAATATCAAACTGATTTCTTGTCATGGTCGTGTTTAGCCTTATGCTGCACCCATGACAGAAAATGCCGCATTGCAGAATAAAGGCGAAAGCATCGCCCTTGTGACCCCATCCGCCGATATTGCGACCGCAACCCACGGAGGGCGGGCGAAGTGTTTGCAGCGTTTGGTGCGGTTAGATTTGCCAGTTCCTACGACCGTGGCAATTTCATTTGATTATGTTTCCCATATTGCGATGGGTGAACCTATCGAAATTGACACCCTGATCGAACCGTTCGGGGATGATCCTTTGCTATGCGTCCGCCCGAGTTCTGAAGATCCTGATTGGGGTGGACCTGGCGCAATTTTGAACATCGGCATGAACGATGCCACCTATGTGACTTTGTGCGAACGCATCGGTAAAGAGGCCGCAACACGTCTCTATTTGCGATTTGTTCAAAGCTATTCGATCCACGTCGCACGACTTGATCCTGATATGTTCGATGATATTGCGCCGGACGAAAGTGCACAGTCTCTGACGGATGCTCTGCGCGCATACGAAGATGAAACTGACGAAAAGTTTCCGCAAAGCGCCGCTCAGCAATTGCAAGAAGTCCTGCGCTCAATGGCGCGCGCTTGGAATGGAACGACGGCTAGACTGCTTCGGCAGGCCAAGGGCGCGCCTGCGGATGCAGGCTTGGGACTTGTCGTGCAACGGTTGGCCTTGGGCGTTGGCACCGGCGAAAGTGGCTCGGGTGTCATGCAGTTGATCGACGCAAAAACTGGTGAGAACCAAATTACCGGAAGGTATCAGCGCCAAAGCCAAGGTCGCGAAGCACTGACAGCAGGTGCAAAGGCGCTTTATCTGGCGCGGGACGATCGTGGCCAATCGCTTGAGGATACTGTTCCGGAAGCGTTTGAGAAAATTTCACAATATGCGCAACTGATGCGCAGCCGCCTGCGCGAGGAAATGCAGGTCGAGTTCACAATAGAAAACGGCAAGGTTCATATTCTCGACGGTGTGCGTGTAAGCCGGTCGTCTCGGGCAGCCGTTCGTATTGCGGTCGCTCTTGCCAGAGAAGGGATCATTTCGCGCGAAGAGGCATTGATGCGCATTGAACCGCGGGCTTTGAACGAAATGCTTCACCGCCAAGTTGATCCAGATGCACAACGTGACAGACTGGCCACAGGAATTGCCGCTAGTCCCGGTGCCGCGACTGGAAAAATTGTGTTTTCCGCAGCCGAAGCCCAAGCGATCGTTTCTCGCGGCGAGGATTGTGTGTTGGTGCGCCGCGAAACCAGCCCCGAGGATATTCGTGGCATGCATGCCGCCAGCGCCGTTTTGACCGAGCGCGGGGGAATGACCAGCCACGCCGCTGTGATTGGAAGAGGTTTGGGTTTGCCTTGCGTTGTGGGGGTCTCAGACTTGCGATTCCAGATCCGCAAAAAGCAACTGACAACACAAGATGGCCGCGTTTTTGGTGAAGGCGACGTCATCACCATTGACGGCTCGAACGGAGAGGTTTTGGCGGGCAAACCGGCGATGTTGGAAGCCGCCCAAGACGACGCCTTTCTCGATCTCATGGATTGGGCTGATGCGGTTCGCGATATTGGCGTTCGCGCCAATGCTGACACGCCTGCGGATGCCCAGACCGCACGAAATTTCGCCGCCCAAGGTATCGGGCTTTGTCGAACTGAGCATATGTTTTTCGAAGCGGATCGGCTTACGGTAATGCGCGAAATGATTTTCGCCGATACTCCCGAAGATCGGGAAGCAGCGCTTGATCAATTGCTGCCCATGCAACGTGCTGACTTTACAGAGCTATTCAAAATTATGCAGGGTCAACCAGTTTGCATTCGCTTGTTTGACCCTCCCCTACATGAATTTTTGCCGTCGGATCGGTCAGGCCTGCATTTGCTGGCAGAAGCCCTGGACAAGCCATTGTCCGAGATTACACGCCGCGCCGAAATTCTTGAGGAATACAATCCGATGCTGGGCCTTCGCGGGGTTCGCTTGGGCATTACCGTGCCTGAAATCTACGACATGCAGGCGCGCGCAATCTTTGAGGCAACGATTGATGCCAGCGAAAAGGGCGCCCCAGTGGTGCCTGAAATAATGATCCCGTTGGTCAGTGCAAAACGTGAAGTCGAGATTGTGAAAACGCGCATTGACGCAGTAGCTTCGGCTGTAAAAACCGAGCGTGGGGTCGATTTCGATTTCCGCTTTGGAGTCATGGTCGAAACGCCTCGGGCCGCGCTTCGTGCGCATGAGATCGCGCAGAATTCCGCCTTCCTTTCGTTTGGCACAAACGATTTGACGCAAATGACCTATGGTCTTTCCCGCGATGACGCTGGCCGATTTATGTCAGACTACGTCAATCAGGAAGTCTTCGTTGAGGACCCGTTCCACACTTTGGACGTCGAAGGCGTAGGTGAATTGCTTGATATCGGCGCTAAGCGAGGACGCGATGCAAAGCCTGACATTACCTTGTCTATTTGCGGGGAACATGGCGGAAATCCTGAGTCTATCGCCTTTTGTCGCAACGCCGGCTTTGACTATGTCAGCTGCTCGCCGTTCCGTGTTCCAGTTGCCCGATTAGCCGCTGCTCAGCTTGCCGTGCGGGAAAAAATTAGCCTTAAAACGCATTAGCCAACCGCTTAGCGCAATGCTGCCTTGCGTTCAGGGGGCTAGACGCAAGGCCCTAAAATCGCATAAGACCCCGCTTGACTGCAGAAAAGGTAACTGCGCAAACGGGATTTTCGGGGCTATGTCTTCATTTTTGAAGCTGTTTTCACTGCTTTTGGCAGTGCTTTGGGCAAGTGTTGCGACCAGCAGCAATCTTGAAGATCATCTGCGTTCACTGTTGTCTGCGCATGAAGCTGCGACCGAAAACACGCCAAACAATACGATGCGCCGGCTTGCCAACGGGCACGAGCCTGTTGATGGCGAAGGCATCTACTCCAAGTCATACCTTACGTCAGTGCCGTCCAAAGATGGCGGCAAACAGTGGCGGTGTTTGGCAGAAGCACTCTATTTTGAGGCGCGCAGCGAGGCCGTTATTGGACAGTTCGCTGTGGCCGAAGTGATTTTGAACCGCGTCGATAGTTCTCGGTTCCCAGATTCTATTTGCGGCGTTGTGCTGCAAGGTAGTGGCAACGGCAAATATCGGTGCCAGTTCACATATACCTGCGACGGTAAGCTTGAAGTGATCAACGAGAAGAAAGCTTGGGCCAGCGTTGGTAAAGTTGCTGATCTAGCGATAGCGATGGACAAACGCCCACTGACACATGGCGCAACCTACTATCACACAAATTACGTCAGCCCGTCGTGGTCCAAAAAATTCCCACGAACGGCCACCTACGGCGCGCATCATTTCTACGCCCAGCCCGAACGTATTTCGAGTAACTAAGATATCGACCTCTGGTCGCAGCGGACTTGCGCTGGTATGGGCTGGCAAGCTTTGACCAACGGACTGCGTTATGACGACAGATATCAAACAGGCTTTCGCCCATCCTGAAATGCGTTCGCGCGAGACGTCGTCGGATCCCATGCTGGATCGCATCAGCGTTCGCGATCATGTTGTTGACGTCGAAATTGGCGCTTTTCAGGTCGAGCGCGGTATTACCCAGCGGATCAGCTTTGACATCGTGGTTGAGGTTCGTCCGTCCTCGGGCGCAGAAACCGATGATGTGGACGACATCCTATCCTATGACCGGGTGACCGAAGCTATCTCAGCTGAGTTGGCATTTGAGCGGCTCAATCTTTTGGAGACGCTGGCAGAACGCATAGCTGCTCGAATTTTGGTCGAGCCACAGACAGCACGCGTTTTTGTGCGAATTGAAAAGCTGGATCGCGGTGTCAGTAAACTCGGTGTTGAAATCGTGCGCACAAAAGGCGAGGAGCTTGCATCCATCGATAATGGTGCAGATCACTCAATAGTCGTCGTCCACATACCTATGTTGGACGATCTGTCCAAAAGATTGGGTGAAATTCTAAATCTCGATTGTTCCATGATCCTTACGGCCCCAAACGCAACACTGGAACTTCTGCCAGATGCGCGCGCTGAATTGCGGTTTGCATTATTGGCCATAGAACAAAACGCATTGAAGATATCGGCGCAAAGCCCAAAACTGGTTGTTGTTGATACCTGGACAGAGCTGGATTGGGGCGTGAAGAATGGTCAAATCAGCGTTTGGGCTCCGTCTAAGATCGTTTTGGACAGCCCCGACGCGGAGATTTCAGAAACTTCGAATGCCTTGGTGCTTTCCAAATGGTTGGCAACTGAACTTGGGGCAAAGAAGCATATCGTACTCGACGCTGCCACAAATCTAAACGAGCTTGGGTGAGCAAGATGAGCGTTTATCACAGGCCCATTGTTTGCACTGACATGCATCGCCCCAAAAATGCATTGTCCGTCGCCGGTGGGTGGGCTTGGTTTTCGCAGGTAGAAATCATTGAGCGTTCTGGTCGCGTTGATTTAGTGCCGATCAGCGAAGTTGCCCCTGAAATCTTAGATCACATATCCAGTGCAAGGGGGCAGGTCGCGGGATTGGAGATGAACATCCCCAGAATAATGGGCATCCTGAACGTCACACCGGACAGTTTTTCTGATGGTGGTAATTTTGACGAGGCAGCAAAGAGCGTGCCGCACGCGCTGCAGATGATTTCAGACGGCGCGGATATTCTTGATATCGGCGGAGAATCCACCCGACCGGGCGCACAAGAAGTGACAATTGCAGATGAGATTGCCCGCACTGCGCCAATCGTGAGCGCAATTCGAGAGACATCAGACGTTCCAATTTCGATTGATACACGCAAGTCCAAGGTAGCCATAAGTGCGATTGAGGCTGGTGCAAACATGATGAATGATGTTTCGGCGTTTGAGTTTGATCCCGATATGCAATTGACGGTCGCCAAAGCCAAAGTGCCTGTTTGCTTGATGCATGCTCAAGGCTCTCCCGAAACCATGCAGGAGAACCCAAATTATGATGCGGTTCTTTTGGATGTTTACGATTACTTGCAAGGAAAAGTAGACGCGGCGGTAAGCGCAGGCATTCCCCATTCACAAATTATCGTTGACCCCGGTGTTGGCTTTGGCAAAACGCTAGAGCACAACTTAAGTCTGCTTAGGGGCATCAGCCTGTTTCACTCGCTCGGTTGCGCCATTCTGTTGGGCGTGTCGCGAAAGCGTTTCATTGGAACGATTGGGAGTGCTCCAGTTGCGTCGGATCGAATGGCAGGTTCGGTAGCCGTCGCGATGGCGGCTGTGTCACAAGGGGTGCAAATCCTGCGCGTCCACGATGTTGCTGAAACACGCCAAGCGCTTTCACTTCACCAAGCGGTTACGACCGGCCAAGGATAGCCATAAGATTGTTCCACTGACTGATAACAAGCCCAGTTAGAATTAACACCAAAGCTGCTACTAGGCTTTGAGGCAACGGTTCAGACAGCAAAAGAGCGCCAAAAAAGACTGACCAAAGGGGAACCATAAAGTTCACCATCGTCATAAATACCGAACCTGCAGATCGAATAATCATAACGCGCAAATAGGTCGCAAATGCCGTTGGTACGAGGCCTAGAAACAAGATCGAAAGGGATGGTCCAAGTCCTTGCCAGCTTGGGACGCCCTCGATGATCAACATGAAGGGCATCAATATTACAGAACCTATCAACAACGACACAGCACTCATAGTGATGGGGTCAACTGGAGGGCAATTTCGCGTCTGGATCGAAGATACGGCGTAACACATTGCAGCCCCTAGACAGGCAATTTGTCCAAAAAGAGCGATGCCGTTACCGAGCTGTAGCGCCGATGGGCCGATTAAGACGACGATCCCGACAAAACCGGTAACGACTCCAAAGCTCCAGCGAATGCTTAGCGGCTCGTCGGAAAAGAAATGCGCCAGTGGCAGGATGAAAAGCGGGACAGCGGCCATAGATATGCCCGCGACCGAGGATGGCACATACAGCAATCCCCAGCTTAGTAGGATGAACGGGATCGCCGTTGAGAGCGCCCCAATTTTTATCAGCGAGGGCAGGGCATCCCGAGTAGGCCAAGGGCTTTTTAAAGCCTGCATCAAGATCAATAGGGACGCTGCTCCTAGAGTAGTGCGTGCGCACGCCACGGTCAGGGGGCCATATCCCTTAAGCGCCAACGAAATGAACATGAACGTGCCACCCCAGATTAGTCCAAGGGCCAATAGGTGAATCCAGTTCGTGATTGTTGGTGCTTTTACCATTTGGATGTTTGATCACGAAGCAGACGGACAGTCCATTGAGGATTTTACACTTTGCGCTTTCCGCGCTAGCAATTGTTAAAAAGGGGAAAACGATGCCAGACGCCGGACTTCTCATGATGATGATCGTTCTATTGGTCGTTGTTGGGGCTATAGGCGGTGTGTTGGCCGGTCTTTTGGGTGTCGGTGGAGGCATCGTTCTGGTTCCCGCGTTTTTCTATGTTTTTCAAAGCATGGGCTATGACAGCCCTCAACTGATGCAGATTTGTCTGGCAACCTCGTTGGCTACGATCATTGTGACGTCGTTGCGATCCGTACATGGGCACAACAAAAAGGGTGCTGTAGATTGGGATGTTCTTCGGACATGGGCGCCCGGTATCGCGCTCGGCGCGATTGTTGGCGTGGCAGCGGCTTCAGGATTGCGATCTCAAAGCCTGCAACTGATCTTTGGTATCTTGGCGATCATCATCGGGCTCTACCTGTCTTTGGGTCGGTCGACTTGGCGTGTTGCGGACGCAATGCCAACAGGTGTTCGTAGGATCATACTATCCCCGATCATGGGGTTCATGTCTGTTCTAATGGGGATTGGCGGAGGTAGCTTTGGCGTCCCATTGATGACGCTCCACAATACTCCGATCCACCGTGCAGTTGCTACGGCGGCAGGCTTTGGCGTGATTATAGCCGTACCATCCGTTGCGGGATTTCTGTGGTTAGAAATAGACGAGGCGGGTCGCCCGCCCTTTACAATAGGAGCGGTTAATCTGGCCGCTTTCTTGATCGTTATCGCAATGACGCTGCTAACCGCCCCTCTGGGTGTGAAGATCGCCCATTCGATGAACCCAAAGCCACTAAAACGGATATTTGGCGGGTTCTTGATCCTCGTTGCCCTCAATATGTTGGCCAAAGTGGTGTTATGAAGGCTGGTTTTTATGAGGATGGCTTTGCGGTCTATCCACACGACCGCGCTATTGCTAATTGGGCGAACGAAGCCCGGTCTTTAGCTGAAGACGCCCTCAATGATCAAACACTGCTCGAAAAATGGCTAGTTTGTGAGGGGACCTGGTTTGTTGGCGTGGATGCCTTAAATACGGGCCCAAAAGGGCAAGCTGGAGAGGTTACACTGGCGGGCCACGTCGTGAGCGACCTTCTGGCCACATACACCGCGAAGCAACCAATGCACAAAGCGCAGCTTTCGGTCGTATATCCCGGCTACCCAAAGCCCCGAGAGGGCGAAAGCGATGCCGCTTTCAATTACCGTCGAAATCGCGACGCGGCGCACGTGGACGGATTGCACGCTTTGGGCCCTGATAGACATCGCTATTTGAGTGAACATCATGCGTATCTTCTCGGGTTGCCTATTACCAAAGCGTCGCCGGATGCCAGTCCGCTAGTGATTTGGCGTGGCAGCCATAGAATAATTCAATCATGGCTTTCTGAGGCACTAGGTAGACACCCAGAAGACGAATGGAGCGCGATCAACCTAACCGACGGATACCAATCCATCCGCCGAGAGGTTTTTGACAGCTGTGATCGTGTCGAGGTTCCCGTTCAGCCGGGTGAGGCCATCGTGATGCATCGCCATGTGTTGCATGGCATTGCCCCCTGGCAAGATACAGCGACAGCGGAGTCCGGCAGTCGGATGATTGCGTATTTTCGCCCCGAGATGGCGCTTTCGTTGAGTGATTGGCTGAATTTGCCCTAAAAGTGGAAACAGTGGGTGAAATGGTAGCCCATTGTTGTGCTTGCCGATGCAGATTGTGCCATTTTTGGGGCAATCCTGTTCACACCCTGCCCAAAGAGTTAATGTTTCTACCAAGAGTTTGTGTGTGAAAAGTTGTTGGTATGGTTGCTCTTTCTATCTTTGCTGGATTGCTGATTTTGGGCGTCGCTCTTGGGGCGTTCGATTTTGATGGGCTTTTGGACGGCACCCTTAGTGATGCTGCGACCGGCGACGATTCCGAGGATCGTGACGAGGTTGACACCGTCGAGGGCAGCACAGGCAACGATTTGTTAGAAACTGGTGACGACAATGACGACGTTAATGCCGACGACGGAGACGATACCATCAACGCACAAGGCGGTGCAGATGTAGTTTACGCGGGCGAAGGCGATGACGTGATTGACGGAGGTTTCGGTGACGATACGCTTTTAGGCGAAGATGGCGCTGACACGATCGATGCAGGCGGCGGACTTGATGCGGTATTCGGCGGCATTGGCGACGATGAAATTGATGGCGGCGGCGGAGACGATACGATCCTAGGCGAGGCGGGTGATGACTCTATTCTAGGTCGCTCAGGCTCAGATTTTGTCAATGGCGGAACCGGCGAAGATACCCTTAAGGGCGGTGCTGGTGACGATCTTCTAGTTGGCTACGAAGACAGTCTATTTGATACTAACTTTGAAGTTTCCGACACTTATGACCCAGATTTCATTTCCGGAGGTGCTGGTACAGACGCCATTATCGCAGGCTCGGGTGATACAATCGACGGTGGCGACGGCATAGATTATCTAACGCTTGGATCTTGGATCGACCCAAACAATCCCGTTCACATCGAAGAATTTGAGGCTAGCGAGGACATTATCGCTATCATCGTTCCTGATGATTATGCAGGTAGCGCAACTGTCACAGTTGTTCACGACACAACTGGCACACATTCAGGAACAATTTATTTGGACGGTGTGCGTCTAGCTGAGGTCGAAGGCGGTGGCACGCTCGGTTTGTTAGATGCCTCTGTGATTGCTGTAGTTTATCAGGATAATTTTGCTTAACGGGTCTGCCACTCAAGCGAGTTCAAAGCCTTATGGTTGCGAACGCTCAATACGCGCGCTTCGACCACCACGCCGTTTTTTCAGTTTTGAAGCGCGATTTGGCAAGTCGTCTATGATGTCTTGTCTTTCATCCGACGACATTCGAGACCAGAGAGAAATCTCTTCAATCGTTCTGTGACAGCCCGTACAAATTCGCGCGGCAGGATGCACCACGCATACATTGATGCACGGGCTTTCAACCTCGTCACGCTTCCAAATGTCGTCAGTCACTGCTTCGTCTCAAATGTCCAAGGCGATCAAGCGCCCCCTGTAGAATATACGACGCCGCAACGTGATCAATAACCTCAGAACGCCGTTTTCGAGAGGTATCCGCCTCAAGCAACGCGCGTTCTGCAGCGACCGTTGATAGTCGCTCGTCCCAAAAACCGATGGGTAGTTCAGTCAAACGGCTTAGATTTCGGGCAAATGCACGCGTGGACTGGCACCGTGGCCCTTCGCTGCCGTCCATATTTTTTGGAAGTCCGAGGACGAGGCCGCCGATCTCACGTGATGCAAGAATCGCAAACAGTTTTTCGACATCAACGCCGAATTTTTTACGTTTGATCGTCTCAAGCGGGGTCGCAACGGATCGGAAAGTATCTGACACAGCAACACCGATGGTCACCGTGCCCAAGTCCAACCCTGAGATTGGCTTCATTTGGGGCAGGGCAGCGGCAAAATCTTCAAAGTCGTTGTAGATCACTTTACTACACCCGCACGCTTTGCACCTGCGCGAACTATTTCTAGACCGTCGGGATTTCCAGAAAATACCACCATCGCTTCGTTCCAGATTGCGCTGGCTTGTTCCGTGTCGCCTAATATGCCCAGTGAGCTTATCAGCCTTGCCCATTCCTCGGCCGATCCGCCTTCGGTGGCCAATCGTTCTGAAAGTTGGGCAATCATGCTTCTGATAAAGTCTTGCTGCTCTTCGGCAGAAAGCTCACTTGCCGCTGTGATGTCTTCAGCACTCGGTCCGGCAAGCGACACTTCGGCGGGCAGTTCGTATTCGACACCAGCCCAAAGCGATAACTCTTCGATCTGGGCACGAATGGCGGGAACCCAAGGTGCCGAGGGCGGGCTATCGTCCAACAAATTGCGCCAAACGCGAAACGCAACATCAGGTCGACCGGTTTGGGCCATCATCAAGCCCATGTAATAGCGGGCAACAGGATGCTCCGGCTCAAGGCGTAAAACCTGCGCCAGTGCCGCTTCAGCTTCGGGTGAAACATATCCGTTGACGGCCAATATTTGAAGTTCAGCAAGCGTTGTAATCTCTTCGGTTGAGGCCTGGTCGCCAAGAACGCCAATCAGTTTGGCTTGGGCGAGGTACGCTTGGCGGTGATTGCCAAGGCTTGCCTCGTTTGATGCGAGCAGCCGCAAACCCTGAATATCGTCTGGACGTGCCTCAACAACTGCGCGCAACTTGTTGATCAAATCCTGAACATATTCAGTGTCACCCGAATAAATCGGCGTAGCAGGCAAAGCGGTCTCGGCTTCAGATTGGGTTGGCCGGTTTTCGCGGTTTTCCTGTGCTGCGGTGATCCGTGATTTTAACCCCATGTCGGAATACCCAGGTTGGCCTAGGCTCCAATAGGCGGTTGCACCACCGCCGACCAACACGATCAACAGAAGCCCTACGCCAACAAGCGCTCTAGGGCCGCTGGAATTTTGGTCTTCATCCGCGACGGAGATTTGCGCGTCAGCGGCCAAAACCTTGCGAGAAATCTCGATCCTCAGCCGTTCCGCGTCATCACCAGAGATCAATCCACGCGATGCGTCACGCTCAACCTCTTTCAGTTGATCGCGATACACGACAAGATCATAAGTCGCCGGATGTTCTTTGTTTTGACCACCAGTCAACATGGCGCGCGTCAATATCAACGTCACAACCAGCGATATGGCGCCTGCAATCACCCAAAAAGACATGTCTTCTCCTGAATGTGTTCCCCACAGATGTAACGTTGAAGAACAAGTTTAAAAAGTTAAAACTGAACGGGATTCGACCGTGTCGGTTTTAATTATTATAGTGTCGCGGTCAGTATCCTTTCATATCGGGAGAGGGTCCAATTAAATTCTAGACCGCCAACTCGGATTCGGATGCTCATGAAACGTTATTCTATTTTTGCCGTCGCTCGCGAAGCCGCTCGCTACCACACAGGATGGGAGCGTGCATGGCGTAGCCCAACACCGAAGAAAAAGTATGACGTTGTCATCATCGGTGCAGGTGGCCACGGTTTGGCGACCGCCTACTACTTGGGCAAGAACTACGGCATCACCAATGTTGCGATCATCGAAAAAGGTTGGCTTGGCGGCGGTAACACCGGTCGAAACACCACGATCATCCGCTCGAACTATCTGCAAGACCCATCAGCCGCAATCTACGAAAAGGCGCGCTCGCTCTACGAAACGATGTCGCAGGATCTGAACTACAATGTGATGTTCAGCCCACGCGGCGTCATCATGCTGGCCCAAACCCAGCACGAGGTCCGCGGCTATGAGCGCACAGCGCATGCAAACGCCCTGCAAGGCGTGAAGACCGAATTCATCTCGCCCATGCGGGTTAAAGAGATCGTTCCGATCATCAACCTGCACGGCCCACACTACCCAGTTCTGGGCGGCCTCTGGCAGGAACGCGGCGGCACCGCTCGTCACGATGCTGTGGCTTGGGGCTACGCGCGTGCCTGTTCCGATATGGGCATGGATATCATCCAGAAATGTGAAGTCACCATCATCCGCACCGAAGGCGGCAAAGTCGTTGGCGTCGACACAACCAAAGGCGCAATCGATTGCGACAAAATCGGTGGCGTTGTTGCAGGCCATTCGGCCGATCTCGCAGCTATGGCTGGCTTCCGCTTGCCAATGGAATCCGTTGCCCTTCAGGCGCTGGTGTCCGAGCCGATCAAGCCTTGTATGGATTGCGTCGTCATGGCCAACACCGTGCACGGCTACATGAGCCAGTCTGACAAAGGCGAAATGGTTATTGGCGGCGGCACAGACGGGTACAACAACTACACCCAACGTGGCGGCTTCCACCACATCGAAGAAACCGTCCGCGCGTTGGTCGAAACCTTCCCGATGGTCTCACGCCTCAAGATGCTCCGCCAATGGGGCGGCATCGTGGATGTCACCGGCGACCGCTCACCCATCATCTCGGCCACACCGATTGACGGTATGTTCGTCAACTGTGGTTGGGGTACTGGCGGCTTCAAATCGATCCCAGGTTCAGGTTGGGCAATGGCTGAATTGATGGCCACAGGCCGTTCACCGCTGACCGAAGAATTCAGCATGTGGCGCTTTAAAGAGGGTAAGTTCATCGATGAGAGTGTTGCTGCAGGGGTGGCGCACTAGTGGCCTACTCAGAAGTCATAGCAGAAACCATGCGCGCGGACATTGGCATCGAACCGGGCATTGCTGAAAAGAAGATGTTCGGCGGTCTCGCCTTCATGCTTCACGGCAACATGGTTTGCGGCGTCACCAAAGACGGCGGTATGTACCGCGTTGGCAAGGCTTCAGAAGAAGAAGCGCTGAACCTAGGTGCCGGACCAATGACGTTCACCGGTCGCAAAATGGGCGGCATGGTCGAACTCGATGCGGATGGCTTTGAAGACGACGCCCTGCGCGCCAAACTAACTCAAATGTCGCTGGCCAATGCTGCCAGCCTGCCACCGAAAGGATGATGCAATGCTGATCCTCGAATGCCCATATTGCGGCGTCAAGGGCGAAGAAACTGAATTCCACGGCGGAGGCGAAGCCCATTTGAAACGCTTCGGTCCCGGTTCGGATGACGAGCAGTTTCACGACTATCTGTTTGCTCGTGAAAACCCCAAAGGCATCCACTTTGAACGCTGGCGCCATGTGAACGGCTGCGGCAAGTGGTTCCATGCTGCGCGCGATACAATGACACTCGAAGTTTTTGGAACATATTCCGCCCAAACTTCGGACATCCCGCAAGAGATCAAAGACAAGGTTTCCGCCAAACGCCCCGATTGGAAATGGCGCGAATTTTCATAAATTTTTTATGTCCGTAAATATCCTCGGGGGTCCGGGGGCAGACAGCCCCCGGCCTCTCCACCCGAAACTAAGGGTCTAAAACATGAGCACACGTCTTTCCACAGGTGGTCGCCTGCTAGACAAATCAAAAGCAGTTGAATTCAATTTCAACGGCAAACGCCTAAAGGGCTATGAAGGCGATACCCTCGCCTCGGCTCTTCTGGCCAACAACCAAATGATGGTCGGACGCTCGTTCAAATATCACCGCCCGCGCGGTGTTGTGGCTTCGGGTGCGGAAGAGCCGAACGCGCTGTTTAATATGGGCAAAGGCAATAAGTTTGAGCCAAACCAACGCGCCACAACGACCGAATTGTTTGACGGCCTATATGCGGCCAGTCAGAACCACTGGCCTTCGTTAGAGTTTGATATAGGCGCCATAAACTCCTATCTCGCCCGTTTTCTGCCTGCTGGTTTTTACTACAAAATGTTTATGTATCCGCGGGCATTTTGGAAGCACGTATACGAACCTTTCGTCCGTCAGTCAGCAGGTTTGGGCAAAGCACCGGACGCTGAAACCAAAGATGGCGACACGTACGAGCATTTCTATTTCAACACTGATGTCATGATCGTGGGCGGTGGCGTCGCCGGTCTGCAAGCAGCAAAGACTGCTGCGGCATCAGGTAAGAAAGTCCTCTTGGTCGAGCAAACCTCGGCGTGGGGCGGTCGTGCTGTTGTTGACGGCGGCACGATTGATGGCAAGCCAGTCGCTGACTGGATGGCTGCGACCTTGGCTGAACTTGAAGCTATGGAAAACGTCACTCTGCGCACACGATTGATGGCGTCAGGCGTGTATGATCATGGCTATGTGCTTGGGTATGAGCGCCTAAATGACCACCAGCCAGACGCAACAGGTCCACGCCATCGGCTCTGGCGTATTCGCGCTGGTCACATCGTGACTGCAAGCGGTGCAATTGAACGCCCACTCAGCTTTGCAGGCAACGACGTACCAGGCGTATTACTGGCGGCGGCTGTGCGCGATTATGCAGTGAACTGGGGCGTCTCAATCGGTGATCGCACTGTGGTTGTGACCAACAACGATGATGCGTATCGGACAGCGATCACGCTCAAGGAAATGGGTCTGGAAATCCCTGCAATCATTGACGCCCGCGCCTCGGGCGGCGGTGCCTTGGCTGACAAAGCCCGCACGATGGGCATTCGTGTTGAAAACGGCAAAGCAGTGGTCAAAGTCAAAGGCAAAACCCGCGTTGAAGGTGTCGCCATCGGTCTGCAGGCAGGCGAAGGCGCGGTACTTGAAACCATCAAATGCGAAGCCGTTGCAATGTCCGGTGGTTGGTCCCCAGTGGTGCACCTCTGGTCGCACTGTGGCGGCAAACTAAACTGGATCGAAGAAGAACAACACTTCCGCCCAGATCCAAGCCGCGCGCCCACCGGTGACGCAGGTCAGCCGTTTGTGACAACAGCTGGTATTTCCAGCGGTGCCATGGGCTTGGCCGAAGTTTTGGAAGACGCAACAACTGCTGGCGCACAGGCCTCTGGCATCAAAGCAACCGCAGCCCCTTCTGCTGACGCACGTGAAGAAACCCCGATGGAGGCCGTTTGGCTGATGCCTCAGGGTGCCAACATTAAGCTGAAAATGAAGGCGTGGCTGGATTATCAAAACGACGTAAAGGTCTCAGACGTTCAATTGGCAGCGCGCGAAGGCTATGAGAGCGTCGAACACACCAAGCGATATACGACGCTTGGTATGGCGACCGATCAGGGAAAATTGTCCAACATCAATGGCTTGGCGATTTTGTCTGATGCTTTGGATCAACCGATCCCGCAGACCGGTACGACAACATTCCGCCCGCCATACACGCCGATTTCGATGGGTTCGATTGCTGGCGAGGCACGTGGCGCGACATTCCAACCAATCCGTCGCACGCCGATGCAAGATTGGCACGACGCACGGATGCCGTTTTATGAACCCGTTGGTCACTGGCGCCGGGCGTATTGTTATGATCGCCCTGGTGAGACGCACGACGATGCCGTTGAGCGCGAAATCAACCAAAC
>ERZ1046876.596-NODE-596-length-27041-cov-11.445416_pt1 | contig 27041 bp, 31 predicted proteins | sample MGYA00383094_ERZ1046876 | MGnify/ENA primary metagenome ERZ1046876 (study PRJEB29581, sample SAMEA5548364) | metagenome | biome: marine; feature: coastal; material: water | depth 50 m | study: Short-term variability in the microbial, nano- and picoplankton...
TTCAAGGCTGCCTGCGCAAACATTGGTGCCGTCGGAACAATGCGGATGTTTGATGCGGCCAACGTTGCAGCTGTAGGTTCGATCGAATCCGTTATGACGAGCGACTTCATTACCGACTTGGTAATGCGTTCAATCGCTGGGCCGGATAGTACGCCGTGGGTGATGTAGGAATGAACCTCAGTTGCGCCGTGTTCGATCAAGACCTCTGCCGCTTTGCACAAGGTGCCTGCTGTATCGCAGATGTCGTCGACGATAATACATTTCTTGCCTTCGACGTTACCAATCACGGTCATCTCGGCAATTTCGCCAGCCTTCTCGCGGCGTTTGTCCACGATGCTAAGCGGGGCGTTGATCCGTTTGGCCAGCTCGCGGGCGCGTGCCACGCCACCAACGTCTGGTGAGATCACCATGATATCGTCCATCTTGCCTTTGAACTGTTCTTTTACGTCCAAGGCAAAGACAGGCGAGGCGTAAAGGTTGTCGACTGGGATATCGAAAAACCCCTGAATTTGCGCGGCATGGAGATCCATCGTCAAGATGCGTTCAATGCCCGATTCAACCAACATGTTGGCGACCAACTTGGCGCTGATTGGTGTGCGGGCCTTGGCGCGACGGTCCTGACGGGCATACCCGAAGTATGGGATAACGGCCGTGATGCGCGCGGCTGACGAGCGGCGCAGCGCATCGGCCATTATCAACAGTTCCATTAGGTTGTCGTTGGCGGGGTTGGATGTGCTCTGGATTACGAACATGTCTTCGCCGCGGACGTTTTCGTAAACCTCGACGAAGATTTCCTGATCGTTGAACCGTTCAATCCTTGCATCGACTAGTCCAACGGTCGACCCGCGGTGCATGGACATGCGCCGTGCAATAGATTTTGCGAGTGGAAGGTTTGAATTGCCCGAAATTAATTTCGGCTCGGCAGTGATGGCCATTATCGCGTTCCCCAAGGTGTATCTGTAACAGATTCGTGTCGTTGACTTGCCTTAGCATGCAGCTAGTCTCAGGCAAACCCAGCGCACGGATAGGAATCCCCAAATGGCTCATATTGATTACTATTTTTCGACGATTTCTCCCTACACCTATCTGGCGGGGCAACGCATGGAAGATGTCGCTGCCAAGCACGGGGCAACAGTCACCTACAAACCTATGGACATTATGTCCCTTTATTCCCGAACGGGTGGCATCCTGCCTGCGGACAGGCACCCATCACGAATGGAATTGCGAGCGCAAGAACTGCGCCGTCAGTCGGCAAAGAATGGATTGCCATTGAACCTAAAGCCTATGTTCTTTCCCGCGAATGCAGCGCCATCGTCTTATGCGATCATTGCAGCGCAAAATGCGGGGGGTGGTGATCTTTCGGGGCTGTGTCACGCAATCTTACGGGCGTGTTGGGCCGAAGATTTGGATGTTTCGCAAGATGATGTGATCCAGAAATGCCTCGTCGATAACGGATTTGACGCAGGATTGACGTTTTCTGGAATGCTGACCGGCGCAGAGACTTATGCGGCAAATCTTGAGGACGCCGTTAACAACGGAGTATTTGGCGCGCCATTTTACGTTGTAGACGGGACTGAGAGATTCTGGGGGCAAGACCGCATAGCAGATCTCGATGCATATTTGTCTGGCACTTTGTAAGCCGGACACCCCGCTCAGCAGATCTGAGGCAGGGGAAACTATCTGGATTTGTCTGGGTTAAACCTATGTGGTGTGGCGGGCCCGCCTAGCGACGATGTTCCGACCGTTCCGTAGGCAATTGCCTACGTCACCTGTTGATCAATTCGGCGATCCGGCTGATCTCTGACATCCCAGCTTTCGCTAGTCTCGGATCAATGGAACCACAATCTTGTGCACGGGATAGGTTTTAACGGCTGCGCTGTTAAGGATGTGTTGGTCCAACGAGCGTTGGCTCATTCAAGGTGGGACAGAAAGGTTTCAATATCTTCGTCGGTCGTGGACCAAGAGCACACCAAGCGCGATGCCAAAACCTCATTATCATCGCCGTTCAAGTCAACGCCACTGTACTTGGCCCCTGCCTCAATCGCCCGCCTATGTAGGCCACGGGGCAATTCTGCAAAGATCAGGTTGGCTTCAACTGGGTGAAGCAATTCGACCTCGGGTAGGGCTTGCAACCCTGCTGAAAGCTTGGCGGCAGCTGCGTTGGAGTGCTTCGCAAGTTCCAACCAAAGTCCGTCGATCAAGTAAGCCGCCATTTGCGCCGACAGATAACGGTGCTTTGAAAATAGATGTCCGCCGCGCTTCCGTCTCAACTCAAATTCCCAGGCCAGATCAGGGTCGAACAGAATGACGGCCTCGGCGCCCATCAAACCATTCTTGGTGCCACCAAAGCTAAGCACTTCAACACCGGCTTTCCAGCTAAGCTCGGCGGGGGTGGCCCCTGTGCTGACAACGGCATTGCCAAAGCGTGACCCATCTAGATGGGTGCGCGCGCCATGGGACTTTGCCAGCGTGTTCAACGCGGCTAATTCGTCAGCAGAGTAAACCGTACCAGCCTCGGTTACGTTAGTTAGGCTAAGCGCGCCGGGTTGGACCGAATGGACGTCGCCCTTTACCTGGGCTGCAATGGCCGTTTCCAATGCGTCGGGCGTCATTTTCCCGTGGGTGCCATCGACATACTCTAGCTTCGCGCCGCCGGTATAAAACTCAGGTGCGCCGCATTCGTCCACGGCGATATGCGCTTTGCGGTGACAGTAAATCGCTTGCCAGGGCTGCACGAGCGTCGCCAATGATAGGACATTGGCCGTCGTACCTGTCGCAACCAGATAAACCTCGGCATGGGGGGCTTCGAATGTTTCGCGGACCAAGCGACGGACCTCGTCCATCTCGGTATCATTGCCATATGAGGCTCTGTATCCGGCATTAGCTTTGGACAAGGCATCCATTATTTGTGGGGCCACAGGTGATGTGTTGTCAGAGCCAAAAAACATCAGGTAGGTTCCTCGATAATATGATCTTCCCAATCGTCGTCATCGACGGTCAATTCATTGACGGTTTTCCCTCGCATGGAAACCCCTGACGTATGCACAGTTTCCGGGTCGCCACTGATCAAGGGGTGCCAGTCAGCGAGCGTCTTGCCCTGCCACAACAGACGGTAGGCGCAGGTCTTGGGCATCCAATAGGCGTGCTGGTCGATGTTTTTGGCCGTCAGCGAAATGCATTCGGGCACATAATCTCGGCGGTTTTCGTAGTTCGAACAAAGGCAAGTTTCGCCGTCCAGCAAGCGGCAGGAAATGCGCGTCAGCTCTACATGGCCGGTCTCGTCGTCTTCGAGCTTGTTTAGGCAGCATTTGCCGCAACCATCACAGAGAGCTTCCCATTCTTTGGGCGTCAACTTTGCAAGGGGAACGGTTTCCCAGAACCTCTCGCGGGTTCCTTGACGGTCGATTGTGCCGCTCATAATGCGTTCAAAATATCGCGGGCCTGTGCACAATCCGCATCCATCTGAGTTATCAGCGCATCAAGGCCGTCGAATTTAAGTTCCGGTCGTAGGTAATCAACAAAGGCAATAGACAGGGTTGCGCCATAAAGATCGCCTGAAAAGTCAAAAATGAAGGTTTCAAGGTTGGCTTTATTTTCCCCGAACATTGGCCGCACGCCAAGTGATGCAGCGCCGTGGTAGCTGCCTTGGTGGGGGCCATCCTGAACGTCGACCAACACCGCATAAACGCCGTGCTTGGGCTGATGTAACCCGTCGATCGACATGTTGGTTGTTGGAAATCCTAGCTCGCGACCGCGTTGCTCTCCGCCGATCACTTCGCCCTCAATACGGTGCCAATGACCCAGCATCGCTGCCGCGTCCCGAGGGCGGCCATCTGCAAGTGCGTCTCTGATATTGGTTGAGCTCACTAGATCCCCCTGATTTTCCAAAAGCTCGGCGATTGTGACGCCAAAACCGAGTTCCTTGCCAAAGGCAACAAGGTCTTCTGCCTTACCCGAGCGACCCTTGCCGAAACAAAAGTCAGCGCCTACGACAACGTGCTTTAAGCCCAGACCCTCTACCACGACTTGCTCGGCAAATTCACGAGCGGTCAAACTGGACAGGGCGGTGTTAAAGTTCAACTCATAGAGCCGTTCGACACCGATTTTCTCAAGCCGAGTTGCACGGGCGAGGGGGCTCATCAGGCGAAATGCCGGGGCGTTGGGCGCAAAATACTCTCGTGGATGCGGATTGAATGTAACGATCCCTAGAGGTGCATCCAGTTCGCTACCTGCGTGCCGCGCGATGTCGATAACACTGATATGACCACGATGGACTCCGTCAAAATTGCCAATCGCGACCGAGGCTCCTCGGTCTTCTGGATCGACAAATTGGTAGTCCCGAATAATGCGCATGAGGCAGGGTTAACGACCGACGTGGTCCTGTGCAAGGTCAGATAAAAGATTGTGGCTTGTCAGTCGAACTTGGCGGATGGGGCTAGCACCATTGCCTCACCAATGAGAACCTTTTTGCCGCCAACCAGACAACGGCAGTCAAGTTTGACGCGGCGCTTGGCATATTCGATATCGATCACTTCAACCTCGGCGCGCACGGTGTCACCAGGGCGCACTGGTGCAAGAAATTTGAGGTTTTGGCCCATGTAGATTGTGCCGTGTCCGGGCAGTTGCTCGCCAATGACAGCAGAAATCAGACCAGCTGTCAGCATGCCGTGCGCGATACGGCCTTCAAAGATAGTGTCTTGAGCATAGTCATCATCTAGATGCACAGGGTTGTGGTCGGTCGAAATCTCGGCGAACATTTCGATGTCGCGATCAGTGACGACCTTTTGGACGTAACGGACCATGCCCATTTCGATGTCTTCGATACAGATCGTTCCACGAGGCAAGTTGTCCAACATACCGCCCTCCAAGCAGGCTTAAGTAATTAAATCACCACCCAGAGTTGGGTATTGAAATATAATTACTTCGCAACTGCAGAAAATCAAGCGAAATATCGACTAGCGCAACATCCCAATGGCATAGGTCGGGTGCTGTTTTTCTTTTTGTAAATAAGCAGTTAACGCAGTTTCATCCGGTTGGTGCGACGTTTTAGTTTCTAATGCTGCCAGTCCACCAGTGATGAATAGGGAATCAATGTCTTCGCCCATGGCACCTGCAATGTCTGTTTGCAGGCCGTCGCCAATGGCCAGAATGCGATGGTCGTGAACTTCCTTGCCGATCTCGATCAAACGAAGTCGCGCCAGATCGTAGATTGGCGGGTGAGGCTTGCCGAAGTAATAGCTTTGGCCGCCCATGTCGGTATATAGCTTTGCCAACGCGCCGGCACACCACTCGCGCTTCTCGCCTCGGTCGACCACAATGTCGGGATTTGCGCAAAGCAGCTTGAGACCCTTTTGCTTCGCATAAAGGAACGTTGCCCGATTGTCCTCGGGGTCAGCATAAGGATCATCGGGGCCGCAGCACACAATGCCCTCTGCTTCTTGCAAGGACACGCGTTCAATTTCCAGGCCATCGTTGATCAGGGATAGCGGTTCAAAAAAGCCAGCGTCGCGCTCCCATTCCCCCATGAACAACACCTTTTGACCTACTGCGCCCTGATACATGGCTGCACGCGCTGAATCACCCGAAGTCGCGATGGTGTCCCACGCGTCTTCAGGGATTCCGAATTTGGCCAACTGCCCCTCGACACCCTTGCGTGGCTTAGGTGAGTTGGTCAACAGTACGACAGTTCCACCAGACTTCCGGTAGGCTTGCATGGCTGAGACAGCCTCGGAATGGGCTTGAATGCCGTTGTGCATGCACCCCCATAGATCAACGAACAGAGCGTCGTAACGATGGGATAACTCGGAAAGTGATTGAACGATTTGGGTCATATGTGCCTCGGGCTGATTGCCTGCCGTATCGCACTATGCCGCGACAAACACCACAGGTGCTTGCAGTCGATTTTGTTTGGCTGCACCATGGGGCTGGCGATTTAAAGGGGCCCGTAACCAATGTCGAAACCGACCGTCTATCACATACCTGTTTGCCCATTTTGCCAGCGGTTAGAAGTTTTACTTGAGCTTAAAGGTTTGTCGGGGGCCGTGAATTTTGAGGTGGTCGACATCACCAAGCCACGCGACCCCGCTTTGCTACGTATGACCAGAGGAACGACAGCGCTGCCTATTATCGAGTTGCCGGACGGTAGCGTGCTCAAAGAAAGCCTAGTGATTTTGCGGTATTTGGACGAGGAATTTGGCGTTCCAGTTGCGCAACCAGACCCATATCGCCGCGCTGTTGAGAATATGCTGATTGCCACGGAAGGCCCGTTCACTATGGCGGGCTATATGATGGTTATGAACCAGGATCCCGAACGATCGTCCACGTGCAAAGACAAAATACTAGCAGTTTATAGGGACATGAATGACTTTCTGCTCTGGCAAAAACCGAGTGGTACCTATCTGTTCGATAGCTTCGGGTTGGCCGAAGCAGTGTTTACCCCGATGTTCGTGCGCTTCTGTTTTCTAGACTACTATGAGGGCTTTGAACTTCCATTGGGCGCTGAATATGACCGCGTGCGCACATGGAGAAAAGCGTGCTTGGAGCACCCCGCGGCGCAACAAGTTGGGACCGAAGAAATCGTTAAGGTCTACTACGACTATGCCAAGGGTGCTGGTAATGGTGCCTTGTTAGAGGGGCGCAAACACTCCAGCTTTGCGCTCGAAACCGATTGGCGCAAACGACCCATGCCGCCAAAAGACAAGTATAACGTTTCCGCAACTGATGAAGCGCTGGGGCTGCTTTAAAAAAGGCGCCCAAGTGGACGCCTCTGCTTTATCTTGCTTGAAATACCTCGGGGGTTTGGGGGCAGAGCCCCCTTAGATCAGACCTTTAGGTTCGGAATGATCTGCTTTTTACGGCTCATGATGCCTGGTAGGACTACAGCATCGCCGTTGACCGAAGCGTCAAAGCTTTTCTCAGCGACGGCTTTCACAGCATCGTTTGGAACAAGAAGGGTTGCCTCTTCGTTCAGGATGTCCACCACGAAGAGAAGAACCTGATCGACACCGTCTTCAGATGCAACGGTCGACATGGTTTCCATCAAGCTAGCCTTGCGGTCCAAAACGATAGAAGGGGCGGTGGTTTCCAGAACCGACACGCGGAACTTGGTGCCCTCAACGGCGTATTCCTTGCTGTCCATACGCAGCAATTCAGCGTCTGAGAATTCGGACACGTCCGATTTCGCGGCGAACATGTCGGCGGCGTATGCGGCGATGTCGATGCCCAGCTCAGCCGCCAGCTTTTCGGCCACGGCTTTATCGTGCGCGGTTGTTGTAGGTGAGCGGAACTCAAGCGTGTCGGACAGGATGCAGGTCAGCGCCGCGCCTTTGACAGCTTCGGGCATCTTCGCCATGTCGTCACCAATCAGGTCGTTCATGATCGTAGCGGTGCAGGCTAGCGGGCGTATTGTGATGTCAATCGGACCTTTAGTTTCCAGGCCGCCGACCAGCTTGTGGTGGTCGATGATCGCTTGGACATCGGCATTGTTGATGTTGGCAGGCAATTCCGCAGGATTGTTTGTGTCTACGATTACAACGGCTTCGTCGTCGGCCACGTCTGTGATAATCGCAGGCTTTTCTAGGTTCCAACGCTCAAGCATAAAGGCGGCTTCAGTGTTCGGCTCACCCAAAAGAACGGGGGTTGCGGCAACACCCTTGATTTCGTTCAGATACCAAGCCCAAATAATAGGAGAGCCGGTTGAATCTGTATCGGGGGCCTTGTGGCCGAGAACTTTGATGGTCATGTCACAATCCTGAAATCGGTAATTTTGTCGGCGTTATATGCAGGTGCAGCATTGAAGTCACGTGTTGATGCCTGTCTGCGACCCTCCGTCATGGCAGGTATGCGGGACACGCAATCATCTGCCAGAGGAATCCAGTAGTATCAGGCCGCGTTTTCTAGGTCTTTACGGGTGAATACCGGTAGAACCTGCAAACCGGGAACACCCTTGATATGAGGCGTGCCTTCACCCCGCCAAATCGCACAAACGACCGAAAGAATGTCCGCGCCTTCAGCCGTTGCAAGTTGATAGGCATCCGAAACCGCCCCGCCGGTGGTGATCACGTCTTCAATGAAGACCACCTTTTTGCCGGCCACATCTTGGCCTTCAATCGCGCGGCATGTGCCGTATGTTTTGGCCTCTTTGCGGACGAATGCAGCCGGAAGACCTGTTTCCAGTGAAACCGCCGTCGCAAGAGGGACACCGCCCAGCTCTAGCCCTGCAATGATCTCGGTTTCTGGGGGCAGTAGATTCGCCATTTCTTGGGCTAGTGGGCGAAGCAGTTCTGGGCTGCCCTCAAACCGGTATTTGTCGAAATACTTGTGGGATATCTGACCAGAGCGAAGGGTGAATTCGCCCGTAAGCGTCGCAATCGCAGCAATCTGCTTTGCCAGTTCGTCTTTTGAATGCGCCATGACCAATATGTCCCCGTGAAATTCGACCAGTTGAAGCTGGAATAGACTAGACACATCCTCTCATCAACGGTCGAACGCGAAGCGACCAAGAGGTTCTGTTTTGTTTCAGCCCTCCGCAGTTGCCGTCACACTTGGTATTGGACCTGAGATGTTGTTGGCCTACAAAAGGGCATGAACAAACCGTCAGAAACCGACCTGTATGAGCCCGTAAAAAGCTGGCTTGAAGACCTTGGGTATGAGGTCAAAGCTGAGGTTGGCGCGGCCGATGTGGTCGCGATGCGCGAAGGCGAGGCGCCGTTGATCGTTGAAATGAAGCTCGGGTTCTCTCTGACGCTGTTGCATCAGGCAGTCGCGCGACAGGCAATAAGCGATAACGTCTATGTTGCTGTGCCTCGGTGGTTGGGCAAGACAGGGTGGCGGACGTTTAAGCGCAATGTCGGCCTGTGTAAGCGGTTGGCGCTGGGGGTTGTAAGCGTCCGTCTGACAGATGGATTTGTGCAGGTGCATTCCGACCCAAGGGCGTTTCAGCCGCGCAAATCAAATCCAAGACGATCTGCTTTATTGTCTGAATTCACGCGCCGCGAGGGGGATCCCAACAAAGGCGGGACAAACGGCAAGATCGTGACGGCCTATTTGCAGGATGCCCAGAAGTGCGCTGGGGTTTTGGCAGAGAATGGTCCCACCAAGGGTGCCCTCGTCAAAGATGTCACGGGGGTCATTCACGCAACCCGTATTATGCGGGACAATCACTATGGGTGGTTCACGGCTCTAGGTAAGGGTGTGTATCAGTTAAGTGACGCAGGTAAGTCGCGTGACTCGGTGATTTCCGAATCCTAACAGGCGGCTAGTCAAGAGTATTTGCAGCCGTCGGAACGCCAATTCGGTCGAAACTCCGATATTTTCTACAGAAAACCCGAATTTCAACCAGATTCACGCTCAAGCGTTGACAGCCCGCATTTCAGTTCCTAACTATGCGTCGTTAGCACTCGACTTAGGTGAGTGATAATGGTGCCCATGAGGGGCCGATCTAGAGAAACATTGAGCTTAGGAGCTGCATGTCAATGTCACTAACACCTCTTCACGACCGTGTTCTAGTACGCCGAGTAGAAGGCGAAGAGAAAACTGCTGGCGGGCTTTATATCCCTGAAAGCGCGAAAGAAAAGCCAGCTGAAGGCGAAATCATCGCTGTAGGCGCAGGCCTTCGCAACCAAGACGGCGAGCGTATCGCGCTTGACGTAAACGTTGGCGATACGGTTTTGTTCGGCAAATGGAATGGTCAGGATGTCACTGTCGACGGCGAAGAGCTGCTGATGATGAAAGAATCCGACATCATGGGAATTATCGGCTAATCGCCGTTTCTCAAATCATTCTGAATTCCACTAAATAATCCAGGAGCAAGCACAATGGCTGCTAAGGACGTAAAATTTGATACAGACGCGCGTAATGCAATGCTACGCGGCGTTAATGTACTCGCTGACGCTGTAAAAGTGACCCTCGGCCCTAAAGGCCGCAATGTGGTCCTCGACAAGTCGTTTGGCGCACCACGCATCACTAAAGACGGTGTATCTGTTGCTAAAGAGATCGAGCTTGAAGACAAGTTCGAGAACATGGGCGCGCAGATGGTTAAAGAAGTTGCATCGCGCACCAACGACGAAGCTGGCGACGGTACAACAACCGCAACAGTTTTGGCTCAGGCTATCGTTCGCGAAGGCATGAAGTCGGTTGCAGCGGGCATGAACCCAATGGACCTTAAGCGCGGCATCGACGTAGCAACTGCTAACGTTGTTGAAGCTCTGAAGTCGGCTGCTCGCGAAGTTAAAGACAGCGACGAAGTTGCTCAGGTTGGCACAATCTCAGCAAACGGCGAAGAAGCAATTGGACAGCAGATCGCTGGCGCAATGCAGAAAGTCGGCAACGAAGGCGTTATCACTGTTGAAGAGAACAAAGGTCTTGAAACAGAGACTGACGTTGTTGAAGGCATGCAGTTCGATCGCGGCTACCTGTCACCGTACTTCGTCACCAACGCTGACAAGATGACAGCTGAATTGGACGACTGTCTGATCCTGCTGCACGAGAAGAAACTTTCTTCGCTTCAGCCAATGGTTCCACTGCTTGAGGCTGTTATCCAGTCGACAAAGCCTCTGATGATCATTGCAGAAGATGTTGAAGGCGAAGCGCTTGCAACACTGGTTGTGAACAAACTGCGTGGCGGTCTGAAAATCTCAGCTGTTAAAGCACCTGGCTTCGGCGATCGTCGTAAGGCAATGCTGCAGGACATCGCAATCTTGACCGGTGGTCAGGTTATTTCAGAAGATCTCGGCATGAAGCTCGAGTCGGTCACTATGGACATGCTTGGCACAGCCAAGAAGGTTCAAATCACCAAAGACGAAACAACAATCGTTGATGGTGCTGGTGAGAAAGCCGAAATCGAAGCACGCGTTAACCAGATCCGTCAGCAGATCGAAGAAACTACTTCGGACTACGACCGCGAGAAACTACAAGAGCGTGTTGCTAAACTGGCTGGCGGCGTTGCCGTTATCCGCGTTGGCGGCATGACTGAAGTAGAAGTTAAAGAGCGTAAAGATCGTGTTGACGATGCTCTGAACGCTACACGCGCTGCTGTTCAAGAAGGCGTCATCGTTGGTGGTGGTGTTGCTCTGGTTCAGGCTGCAAAAGGTCTTGCAGACGTATCGGGTATCAACTCGGATCAGGACGCTGGTATCGCAATCGTTCGTCGCGCTCTAGAAGCACCTCTGCGTCAAATCGCTGAGAACGCTGGTGTTGACGGTGCAGTTGTTGCTGGCAAAATCCGCGAAAGCGACGATGTGACTTTCGGCTTTAACGCACAAACTGAAGAATATGGCGACATGTTCAGCTTTGGTGTTATCGACCCTGCGAAAGTAGTTCGTACAGCGCTTGAAGATGCAGCGTCCATCGCTGGTCTGCTGATCACAACTGAAGCAATGGTTGCTGACAAACCATCCAAAGACGGCGGCGCACCTGCAATGCCTGACATGGGCGGCATGGGCGGCATGATGTAAAAAAGACTTCCTTCGGGAGTTTTTCTACAAGCTCAAGATTTTCAAAGGCGCCTTCGGGCGCCTTTGACTTTTTAAGGGGCTGCCACGGACAAGGTTCTGGCCCTTTCTATTGCCTGAGATCAGCCTGCGTGCCACGGTCCGATCATGCGTTTGTTTTTACTGTCCTTCCTTACAATGCTGGCCTTCGCTGCGAACTCGGTTTTGAACCGTGCGGCCGTTGGCACGATTGGCATGGACCCACTTGAATTTGGGGCCATTCGTTTGACCTCGGGTGCTGTTGCACTCGGCATCCTTATCCTTTTGACAAAGCGAGGTTTCGCTATAGGCGACTTGGGTCGGCTGTTCGGGGTCGGTGGGCTGTTGGTCTATATCTTCGGCTTCACGCTGGCTTATCAAAGGTTGGACGCGGGGCTTGGGGCGTTGATCCTGTTCGGTGTCGTCCAAATCACCATGTTTGGCGGAGCGGTTGTTATTCGAGAGCCTTTGCCAATCATGCGCTGGGTCGGAGCTGGCTTAGCGATGGTGGGATTGATCTGGCTTTTGTGGCCGGGTGGCGACGTGGCAATTTCATTGGTTCACGCGTTGCTTATGATCGGCGCAGGGATCGGCTGGGGGGTATACTCGCTGCAAGGGCGGCGTGAAACGGATGCGACGCAGGCTACGGCGGTGAACTTTATTTTGGCCGCGCCTTTTGCAGTAGCCGCCGCATTTGTGATCCCGACCAGCGGAGCCATTTCGACCAGTGGGGTTTTATTGGCGCTTACCTCGGGCGTTATTAGCTCTGGCATGGGTTACGCGCTTTGGTATCAAATCATCCCTGCGCTCGGGGCAGGGCGCGCGGCTGTAGCGCAATTGTCGGTGCCTATTCTGGCAATGGGCGGTGGAATGCTGTTTTTGTCCGAGCCATTGACGTTTAGATTTCTAATCGCCGCGACTTTGGTCATCAGCGGCGTTCTGATTTCGATGCGACGCTAGGTCAAAATAAGTACAAATTGGGTGTTCGCCAGTTGCAACTCGACGGCCTAGCCCCATCTATGTAAATAGTATTCACTTTGATGTGTGGAGGGGTTTAAATGAAAGTATTATTAACAACGATTTTGATCATGCTCGGGGCGGTTGCCCAAGCGCAAGAGGATCAGGCGCGGGCAATGATCGGCCAAGATGTGTTCGCGGCGGGATACAAAGTCTCGCATACGACTGGTACGGCAGATGATCTGTTTATGACCGGCAATGATATTTCGATCCGTGCGCCAGCCAGCGGAGGCGCTGCCTTGGCAGCACAAACTATCGAAATTGAAAGTACGGTCGCCGGTGACGTTTACGCGTTCGGCCAGTCTGTAGACATTCGCGCGCCAATCGGCGGAGACCTTACGACCGGCGGACAAGATGTCATTATCGACGATGTCGCCGGCGACGTTCGTGCAGCGGGTGCTTGGATTGACCTGAAAGGCGATGTTGGCGGCTACGCCGTTCTTGGCGGTGACAAAGTGCATATCGGCGGCAACATTGCCGGTGATCTGCATTTGACCGGCTACGACGTTGAGTTTGCAGACGGGGTAACCATCGGCGGCTCATTGTACCTGTATGAGGATGAAGAAGGAGCAATTGAGGTTCCCTCTGACGTAACCATTGCTGGAAGCGTTGAGCGTCACTTGGCCGAGGAGTTTCCAGAAGAAACCCAAAGCTTCGTGCTAAAGGGCTTTTTGTCCGGCGTTTTGTTCGTAGCTGTTATCGCTGCGTTGATCGCAGCTATCGCACCTGAGCGGTTGGCAAATATGCGTCAAACTTTGTTGGCGCGTCCGTTTGGCATGCTCTGGTTTGGTTTCCTCGGGTTGTCAGTGACTTTGGGCGCGGCAATTGTGTCGGCGTTGACGTTGATCGGCTTGGTCGCATTCCCGTTCCTGTTGTTGATCGCTGGTATTGGCGCCTTTTTGGGCTACGTCATCGGCACCTATTCACTTGGAGTCGGGCTACGGCTTCTGGTTGGGATGTCAGAACCTGACACATTGCTTGATCGCGCTGTGACCGCATTGGTCGGCGCCCTGTCAGTCGCGGTCATCGCATTGGCACCGTTCTTCGGCTGGCTTTTCGTAATGGCTCTGACGTTGGCTGGGATCGGAGTTTTGATCAATCAGCTCTTCAGTCCACGATTCTTCGCGAACTCATAAATAACCAAAGGGCCGGGCGAAATGCTCGGCCCTTTTAGGTTATGATTTCTTCTAACGGATCGTAGCTAAGCGGAGTTTCGTTCCATGCAACTCGGACTAGGCTATCGGGTTTGAAACGAACCGACTTGGTTTCTTCACGCGTGAAAAACCTTCGCTCGGTGACAATGCCTTCTGGGTCTAACCAATCGGGATCAAGTTTGCCGTCGTTTACAGTGCAGCGAAAGAAGACGTCGATTTGGTGAAAGCCGGAAATGGGATCGTGGAACTCGTTGATCAAGCAAGGTGCTCCGACGTGGACTGTCAGACCAGTTTCTTCGTGTACTTCACGCATAAGGTTTTCAGGCAAGGACGTTCCGCGCTCAATCCCGCCACCTGGCGCGCACCACAAGTCGCTTTTTCCGGCTGGATATGCGTTGACCAATAGAAGCTTAGCGTCTTGGACAATGATCGCCCTTGCACCGACACGAACCTGAGAGTGTTTCATTGCAAGCTCCGTGAAATCATCAATGAACAGATCAACTGCCCTTTTCTAATTGCTAATTGGAACCTATCTCAAGCCTATGCGAACGCTGTTACTGATCCTATTGTTTTTGCCATCAACGCTTTGGGCTGAATGCGTCGTGCTTTTGCACGGTTTGGCGCGGACCGAGAAATCTATGTTGGCGATGGAATTAGCGCTCGAGGATAAGGGCTATCAGGTGTTTCGCCCACGCTACGACTCTACCGAAGAACCTGTTGAAGCTTTGGTGGATCAGACCCTGCCAATGGCGGTTGCTGAATGTGGCTTACAAGAGGTTCACTTTGTGACCCACTCGATGGGTGGCATTTTGTTGCGACAATGGTTGGCTGAGAACAGGCCAGAAAATCTGGGGCGGGTTGTCATGATGGGGCCACCTAACCAAGGATCTGAAATCGTAGACGAATTCGGCATGTTTGAGGTATTCGGCAAGATCAACGGTCCTGCAGGAATGCAATTGGGGACGGACGAAGATAGCCTGCCAAGATCGCTGCCAGCTGCCGATTTTGATTTGGGTATCATCGCGGGGACGCAATCGATTAACCCGTATTTCTCGTCTCTTATCCCTGGCGATGATGATGGAAAGGTATCGGTTGCATCCACAAAGCTAGAGGGCATGGCCGATCATATAGAACTGCCCGTGACCCATACGTTTATGATGATGCATCCAAGTGTGATTGCCGAAACTCTGCACTATCTGCAACACGGCGCGTTTCACGGAGATTTGGACTGGGGTAAGGCGGTGTTTGACTCAGACGTCTTGGCGCCAACAGACTAACTTTGGTTATTACGTCCTGAACTGGGCTTAAGACCGTATAATCCTGTTCACATGCCCCATCTTGCGACCGGGCTTGGTTTCCGCCTTGCCATAAAGATGCAACGCCGCGTCCCTCTCTTTGGCGATATCTGGCACGCGGTCCATGTCATCACCGATCAGATTCTCCATCACCACATCACTATGGCGTTGCCCGTCCCCAAGGGGCCAACCAGCAACCGCGCGAATGTGCTGTTCAAACTGATCGACGGCACACCCGTCTTGGGTCCAGTGGCCGGAATTATGTACGCGCGGAGCGATCTCGTTAACGATCAACCCTTGTGGCGTGACGAACAGCTCAACGCCCATGACGCCAACGTATTTCAGGTGGTTCAAGATTTTCGCCGCCAATAGAACGGCATCGGTTCGCTGTGACGCGGACAGGCGGGCAGGGACCGTGGTGGTATCCAGGATGCCGTCTTTGTGGATGTTTTCACCAGGATCAAAACACGAAATATCGCCCCCCTGACCACGCGCGGCAATGACAGAGACTTCGTGGCTGAAGTTTACAAAACCCTCAAGAACCGACGGCGCGCCAGCCATGTCACACAGTGCTTGCGGGGCATCCTCGGGCGTTTTTAGACGGGCTTGCCCTTTGCCATCATAGCCAAAGCGGCGGGTTTTCAGGATTGCGGGCAATCCGACCTCTTCCATGGCCTCGGCCAAATCGACGTCGTCATCGACAGCGGCATAGGGCGCTATTTGCAGACCCAAATCGCTGAGGAACGCCTTTTCAACCAAACGGTCCTGCGACACGCGGAGTGCTTCGCGTCGTGGGTGGACGGGGCGGATTGCCTCGACAACGTCTAGTGCTTCGGTTGGGATGTTCTCGAACTCGTAGGTGATGACATCTACCGAGGCCGCGAACGCCTTTAGCGCATCGAGATCATCGTAGTTCGCGGTTGTCACGGTGTCTGCGACCTGAGCGGCAGGCGGGTTCGCACCCGGTTCAAAGATGTGACTTTTGAAGCCCAGACGAGATGCGGCGACAGAAAGCATGCGCCCCAACTGGCCACCGCCGATAATGCCGATTATTGCGCCAGGCGAAAGGGGGGCGTCACTCATCTACTGGTTCATCCGCTATTGAGGCTGAAAGGTCGCTGCGCCACTGATCTAGGCGTTGCGCAAGGGCATCGTCGTGCAAAGCAAGAATGCCAGCAGCCATCAGGCCTGCGTTTTTAGCGCCTGCGCCGCCAATGGCCATGGTCGCAACCGGAAAGCCGCGCGGCATTTGTAGGATGGAGTATAGGCTGTCGACACCGGCGAGCGCCTTTGTCTGAACGGGAACGCCGATCACTGGCACGCGGGTCTTTGACGCCATCATGCCCGGTAGATGCGCGGCACCACCAGCACCGGCGATAATGACATCGAGGCCACGCGATGCAGCCGTTTTGCCATAGTCCCAAAGGCGATCTGGCGTGCGATGGGCCGAGACGATCTTCTTCTCATACGGAACGTTTAGTTCATCAAGAACATCGGCGGCTTCCTTCATGGTCGCCCAGTCAGACTGACTGCCCATGATGATGCCTACTTTCACAGCGCTCATTTACCTACTCCTTCAGAAGCGGCGCACTATAGCCAGAACGTGCAGTGATGCAACTGGTTCACGCAATGATATCGGGGGTCAAACGGTCTTCGATGCGGGCGATTATGTCCTTGAGGCGAAGCTTCTTTTTCTTCAGCCTTTGAACGGTCAATCTGTCCGCGGTTCCCTTTTCGATAAGGGCGGCGATCGCCTCGTCCAGATCGCGATGTTCTTCGCGAAAAACCTCAAGCTCGACCTGAAGAACGTCGTCGGTTTTCATGGCAATTTCGAAGCCGGCGTTCATTTCGGTGATTCCGTTCAGTTTGAGATGTTGATGGGTAGTTTAAACCTAAAGCTGCAATCTTTCCAACCTCTTGCACTCATGACAAAGAGGTCCCATATTTAAGAGGCTGGTCGCCGAAACGGGGCCTAAGTCGACTGTCGCTTGATCGCAAAGGACGTGTCTATGACGAAACTAACGCTGGGGGCTCACCCCTATCTGCTTGGATTTGACGAGCTGGAGCGCCTTGTTGAGCGTACCGCGAAGTCAGGCAACGACGGATATCCGCCCTACAACATCGAACAAACTTCGCCGACGTCCTATCGGATCACGCTGGCCGTTGCTGGTTTTGGTGACAATGATCTCGCCATAACGCTTGAAGATCGCCAATTGGTGATCCGTGGCCGCCAACAAGATGACAGCGACGGGCGCGTCTTTTTGCACCGTGGCATTGCTGCGCGCCAGTTTCAGCGCAGTTTTGTTCTAGCTGACGGGGTTGAGGTCGGAGAAGCCATCATCGAAAATGGATTGCTGCACGTCGATCTGACAAAATCTCAGCCAGATACGATTGTACAGACGATCAACATTAAGAAAGGGTAGTCATGGAAAGCAAATTCGATTTCGAACAGGATAAAGACGAGAAGATCGTATATGTGCGGACCGTTAATTCAGAAGACCTGCCAGAGGACGTTCGTATTCAGGTCGGCGATGTAGAAAAGCTATACGCCGTGCACAACGGCGAAGGCGAGCGGATCGCTCTTGTGAAGAACCGTCAAGAGGCGTTTATTCTCGCGCGGCAAAATCAACTTTCGCCAGTTGCGGTTCACTGAGCGCCCCTCGGCGAACACCCTAACAGGCCGCTATCTGAGCATCAAAGTGGGTTTGATCGTCTATCGTTGACTGAAAATATTCAATTGTTGCTCTTAGACCGCCGGGTAGTGGGATCGTTTGGTCCCAACCCAGAACAGCACGCGCAGTCTGAAGGTCGGGTTGCCTGTGACAAGGATCGTCAGCGGGTCTCTCTGTGAAAACCAGTTTGGATTGCGTGTTAGTGAGAGATTGGATCATTTGTGCCAACTCAAGCATATTGGATTGCAGATCACTACCGAGGTTGACTGGCCCCGTAAAAGTCTTGGGGGTTTCCATCAAATCGATCAACCCCGACACCATATCCGAAACATAACAAAACGTTCTGCTTTGCGCCCCGCTGCCGTGAATGGTGAGGTCTTCACCGCGAAGTGCCTGAACGATGAAGTTCGAAACCACGCGCCCATCATCGGGCCGCATCCGCGGGCCGTATGTGTTGAATATTCGGGCGATCTTGATGTCGAGACCGTGCTGTCGATGATAGTCAAAAAACAGCGTTTCGGCGCATCGTTTCCCTTCATCGTAGCAGGATCGTATGCCGACCGGGTTAACATTGCCCCAATACCCCTCGGGCTGGGGATGGATCAGCGGGTCGCCGTAGACCTCACTGGTAGAGGCTTGAAGAATTCGACACTTAAGTCGCTTGGCCAGACCCAACAGGTTTATTGTTCCGTGTACCGAGGTTTTGATCGTTTTTACTGGATCATGTTGATAATGCTGCGGCGACGCGGCGCAGGCCAAATTGTAGATCTCGTCGACCTCGACGAACAGCGGGTCAGTGACGTCGTGATGCAGAAACTCAAACTGCGGATTGTCGGTTAGATGGTCGATATTCGCTTGGCTACCCGTCAACAGATTGTCGACGCAGACAACATGATGGCCGTTTGCTATCAGCCTGTCACAGAGATGCGAACCGATGAAGCCTGCGCCTCCGGTTACTAGGGTTCGTACGCGATGGGTGTCTTTTTGGGTTATCATGTCAGTCTTCCATACGCATTTTCCCCAAGATATATCGGCAAAAGCAATGGGATAGGGTTGATCTCGATCAACACGGTCATTCGGCACTAGCGATATGTTCGCGGGTAGGGGCAACGTAACCAACCTATTGAGTAGGACAGAATTGCCATGACTAACCCAGACCATATTAATGAACTCAAGACCATTGCGGCGGGGCTGAAGAACCCGAAGTTTCCCAAGATTTTTGCGGTAGAGCTTTGTGCCGAGTGTGATCTCAATTGCTCGATGTGCCACCACGATCAAATGGTGAGACCCAAGGGTAATCTGCCGATGCCGCTTTGGAAGAAATGCGCAGACGAGATTGCCAGTGTGGCGCCCTCAACAAACGTTTGGTTCTCATTCTGCGGAGAACCTCTGTTAATGCCGGACCGATTGATTGAGATGTTGCACTACGGTGCAAATGCTGGGCTGAAGTCGTTAAACCTCAATACCAATGGGATGAAGCTGACAAACGACGTTGCCAAGCGATTGCTCGATACCAAGCTTTCTACGATCGTCATCGGGATCGATGGGTTCACGAAAGAAACCTATGAGAAATACCGCTGCCTAGGGGATCGCGACACAGTTTATGCCAATGTCGAATTCCTGTTGAAGGAGCGTGCGCTTCGCGAAAATGGCCCCGAGATTATGGTCCAGTTCATTGAGATGGACGACAACGCAAGCGAGTTCGACGCTTACCGTGACCATTGGTTGGCACTTGGTGCAACTGTCAAACAGCGCCGGCAACTAAGTTGGGGCGGCAAGTTTGACACCGCTATTGATGTGGCCAACGAACAGCGCATTGCGTGTCCTTGGGCGATCACCATGATGCATCTGTTCTGGGATGGCCGCGTGCCGCGCTGCCCCGGTGACACCGAGGGTGAAGAGGATGCAGGTAACGCATGGGACGACAGCTTGGTTGATCTTTGGTCAAAACTGAGTGGGTATCGCCAGTTGCATCTTGATCACCATTTCGATGATTTGCCGGATCGGTGCCACGATTGCACCGATTGGAAAACCGGCGCATCCATCAAACTTCGCCCAGGGCAAAGAGCCCATATTGAACGGGTTACGGCGCAGTAATGGGCACGCTTTATCTGTGTGCCGCGGGAAACCCCGATGGCGTTCGCCTCGCGATTGAGGTGAACGAGGTCGAGCAGCGATGGGATCAGATCGTCATCTTGGATGATGATCCCTCAAAGCTTGGGGTTGAGATTATGGGCGTTCCCGTTGTCGGCCCTTTTTCCAAACTTGCTGATCACAAAGCCGGCGATGAAGCTGTAAACCTGGTGGCCCGCTCGACAAAAGTGCGGGACCGGGTGCGCGCTATTATCGAAGATTTCGGTATTTCGTTGGTGTCGTTGGTTCACCCGACGGTCGATATTCGTGGGGCCACCATCGGTAGGGCGGTGACGGTTTATGCCGGCTGCACGGTTTCGGCATTGTCGACGGTTGGCGATCATTCAGTTGTGTTTACGCAAGCGGTTCTGGGCCATGGCGCATCGCTGGGCAACGGGGCGGTGATTGCACCTGGAGGTGTGGTCAACGCACGTGTTCAGGTCGGAGACCGGGCATATATCGGTTCAAATGCTTCAGTTCTCCCTGATTTGACGGTTGGCAAGGATGCCACGGTTAGTGCGTGTTCGGCCGCAATTGGCGATATTCCCGAAGGTGCAACTGCGCTGGGTGTGCCCGCCGAAGTCATGGGTGGCTCATCAATCATGCCGACGCAAGATGCGGATACGCAAGCCATCGCAAGTGACCTGAGCTCTGTATTCGGAGCCGTGTTGGGCGTTCAGGCATACAGCAATGACATGAATTTCTTTGAAGCCGGAGGGAACTCTAAACAGGCTTTAGAGGTGCGCCAAGCGATACAAGACAAGCTTGGCTTTTCAATCTCGGTCGTCGATATGTTTCGATGCCCAAGCCCTGCTTTGATGGCGTCCCATTTGGGTGGATCCGCCAATGGATCAATTCACCAGTCCCGTGCTGCAATGCGCAAAAGACGCAGTCGTGCACGCCCCTAAATGCGTTCTAACCAGTGCTCCAGGCACGCGGTTGGCGCATGCCTGAAATCTTGCACGCCTGCTTAACGTAGCCCTTTGGGAACAATTCAAACAGCAAGTCCTTTGCAGGTTTTTTTGTCAGATCGTGTAACTGTCCCAGAAAATTGATCGCAAAACGGGCATCGGCTGCGATGCCGTGCTCCTCAAGATATCCGCGCATGAAGTCTAGGACTTTCCAGTGATCTTCTGACAGATCAATTTCCTCGCGTGCGGCGATAAGGAGGGCAAATTCTGGTGTCCAATCTGAAGGGTCAAACAGATAGCCGGCCTCGTCCACATCGACAGAAGTGTCGCCGACTTGAAACGATAGAACTTTACCTGGAAGCGTGCGCATTAAATCCCTCTGACTTTCGTGTTAGGCCACCAACGCCGTGTCACCCATTTGCATTTGAAGCCATTCAACGATGGTGTTCTCATTTGGCGCAACGCTCACCGCTTGGTCTTCAGTAAAGCTGAGGAAGGCGTCCATGTTAAGATGGTTGGCGCCGACCAGAACGGGAATACCCATCGAAAGTGCAGTCGCGATGGTATCGCGAAAGCCACGGCCGTCGGCCTCGTGTTTTCCGAACTTGTTGATGATTAGGATGTCTGCACCAAGGGCAAGCTGTTCATCTGCAAGCGCAACAGCAGTTTCTAAAGCCGATGGGTCAAGGCGACAGCCCTTTGATGCTCGCCCAAGGCTTTGCGAAATACGGACTGTTGGTCCGGCGGGAAGGATTTGAACATCCATATCACATTTGCGATCAGGATTTCGTGCGGTGTTGATTTGCACAGTTCCGGCGGTTTTATAGCCCATTTTTGCAAGGGTTTTGGCAACTTTGAAAAGCACCAGATCGGTATCGCCGCGGCCTTGGGACATTGTGTATGCAATATTCATTGGAACTGATCCTCAAGCGTCTTGAAAAGGCAAAAACTCGACCAAAGCCCCCTTGGGCAGATGATCGACTTCGGCCGGAATTGTGATGAACCCATCGGCGTGCACGAGTCCGGTGACGCGGGCAGAATGGGATGATTGTGCAAAATGGGCGATCTTGAAGCCTGTTAAGCCAGACGTGCCCAAAGTGGCAGGTCGGTATTCGGTACGGCCGCATTTGCGGTGAATTTCAGCTGCAATTTGCACAAGCTGAGGGCTGATTGCTTTGGCAGTTTGACCGCAAAGGCTTTTTAAAACGGCTTTTCCAAAGATTTTCCATGTCGTGAGGGCAGACAGCGGATTGCCAGGAAGGCCCACCCAAAGAAGTTTATCAACCTGACCAACAGAAATTGGTTTGCCGGGTTTAATGGCAACACCGCTGAACAGCATGTCGACGCCCAAGGATTCTAAGGCGGGTTTGACGTGGTCTTCCTCGCCCACGGATACGGCGCCGGACGTAATGAGAAGATCGACCTTCGAAGATAAGTCTTGAACGACGTCAGTGAATTGCTGACGGTCATCTGGGCAGTGGGCAACTGTGACCAGTTCGATCGATGGCTTGTTCAAAGATGCGCGCAGCATAGGCGTGTTAACGTCCCAGATGCCGCCACCGGTCAGAGTTTCCCCAGCAGGCTGCACTTCGTCACCTGTTATCAGTAGGGCCACGCGAATGGTTCGACGAACGGTTACCTGACCATGCCCTGAGGCAGCGAGGGCCGCAATCGCGCGGGTGTCTAAAGTGGTACCCGCTGAGAGAATGGGCGACCCTTTCGCCAGTTCCTCGCCTGCTCGGCGAATATTGTCGCCACTTTGGGGTCGAAAACGGATGGTAATTTCGCTGGCCGTACGCTCGGTATTTTCTTGCATGACGACAGCATTTGCACCCGTTGGGATCGGAGCGCCGGTAAATATCCGTGCTGCGGTGCCATGCTCCAAGCCAACACCAGCGGCTTGCCCCGCCGCAATGCGGTCGACGACCTTAAGGGACCATGGTCCCGTACCTGAAAGGCTGGCAGTGTTCACTGTGTAGCCGTCCATAGCCGAGTTATCGAAAGGCGGAAGATCGGACTTGGCGCAAACGTCTTGTGCCAATATCCGACCTTGGGCTTGGCTCAATCCTAGCTGCTCGGTCTCGGAAACGGGTGAAACCCACTTTGAGATCTTAGCCAATGCATCCTCGACGCTGATAAGTGCGGGACCATGCCCAACAGCGTCGCATCCACAGGCAAGAGCGTGGGATTGAACCTCACCAATCATCCAATCGCCTCGTTCAAGTTGGCGCCTTTGATGTCAGCACGCGATGCAAGCTCATCGACAAAGTCGCGGGCAGCTTTGGTCCAAGCGGCCTTTTCCAAGGCTTCACCGATTGCGCGTTTGACGTTTTCGAATGGCAATACTTGCCCTTCACCAACAGCGTCCATTCGGATGATGTGCCAGCCGTGACGCGTTAGAACGGGCAGGGGTGTTATCGACCCTTCTGCAAGGTCGCGTAATGCAGTTTCAAACTCTGGTACGGTGTCACCCGGTCCAAGTTGACCCAAAGCACCGCCTGAGGATTTTGAACCACAATCGCTGTGTTGCTTGGCGAGGTTTGCAAATTTTGCAGTGCCATTCAGCGCTTGTTGCAAGACAGGTGTTACCATCGCAAGAGCAGCGTTTCTGGCATCCTCGTCCCGTGGATCGCACGCAAATAGGATATGCGAGACTTCCCAAAGGGGAGGGGACTTGAAACGATCAGGCGCTTTTGCCCATTCCGCTTTGAGGTCGTCCTCGGTCGGTGTTTTGACCGATACCGAGTTTTCAAGAAGGCCCCTGATCAGGGCCTCCTCTTGTGTTTCGAACTTGCCAGGGGCGACCTCGGCAGCAGTGACCGAGATGCTCTGCCGCGCGGCCTCTTGCAGCAAAAGGGTTCTTACTGCGATTGCGTTGGCGGCTTTGCGCCAAGCAATACCTGGTTTTCCCTGCGGTGCATCGTGGTGCTGCACTTCAGCAGCAACCACAGTATGCGGGACCGTTTCACCGTTAACGATCAGGTCAGGATACAAAGCTGTCATGATCTTATTTCACAGCTTTGCGACGTGAACGTACGATCTGATAACCGGGACGCAAAACGTAGCGGATCGGTGCAGAAAGCATGTGAACCAGTCGTGTGAACGGGAAGACCAAGAAGATCGTCAGACCAAGGAACATGTGGAGTTTGAAAATCCAATGTGCATGTTCAATGTAACCAGCAGCGCTCATGTCTAGGGTGATGATGCCGTTTGCCCAGTTCATGAACGTGATCATTTCATGACCGTCCAAGTGCTGTGCTGAAATTGGGATCGTGCCCATGCCCAGTAGAAGCTGTGCAAGCAACAACCAAAGCAAGGCGATGTCTGCAAAGCTCGAGGTTACGCGGATGCGTGGATCTGTCATGCGGCGGTGAAGCAGCATAGAGATACCGATGATGGCAAAGACGCCTGCTGTGCCGCCTGCGATCATAGCAAGAAGCTGCTTGAACGTGTGACCAACGCCCAACCATTCGTAAATGTCGATTGGCACTAGAAGGCCCGCGAAGTGGCCGAGGAAGATGATCAGAACGCCAAGGTGAAAAAGGATCGAACCCATCACCAGCTGCTTCCTGCGAAGCAACTGAGACGAGGACGTTTTCCAAGTCATTGGATCACGCTCGTAGCGTGCAATCGAACCGATAACCATCACTGTAAGCGCGATATACGGATATATACCAAAGATAAAATCGTGCATTTGGAGGCTCCTTACTGGGCTGCAACGCCGGGTGGGGGGGTGACAGGTTCATCCATGCGCGAAAGCATATCGCGCACTTGTGGGCAGCCAGCACTTGGATCGGGGCCAAAGCGAATTTCGCTTTCTTCCCAAACCTCATCTAGGGCTTCCAGATCGTTTGGATCGTCGTCGGGTTGCTCTAGCAACTCGGCGACGGCCTTTTCGTCAGCCTGAACGTCAGCCAATTGCAACAAAGCTGCAAAGACTGCGTTGTAGGGGCTTTCACGTCGCGAAAGACGTTCAACTAGGGCTTGGAAAATGTGTGCGGCATCAGCCAAGATCTCTTGCGCTTCTGCCGTAGGGCGCGTCGAGAGGAACTCAAGCAATACCGGCAAGTGATCTGGTAGTTCAGTGGTGTCCGGTTCAAACCCGCTGTCGCGATAGGTTTCAATCAAAGAAACCATCGCGCCGCCACGATCACGGCTTTCACCGTGAACGTGTTCGAACAAGTTCAGCGACAAAGTCCGCGAGCGGTCGAAGAGCATCACATACTGCTCTTCGAGGTCATAGATGTCGCGCCCGCCGAGTTCATCGGCAAGTGGGCGCAACGCCCGACGAGCTGCTGCTGTCAATCGCGTGTCCGAGGCCAAAACGGCACTGATTTCGGGCATAGCATGCTGCAGCTCGCGGGTCGGGTAACTCAGGATTAGTGAGATAGCTTTTAGGGTGCGATCCATTACATCACCTCCGTAGGCATTTTCAGGGGTTTCTTAGAGCCGCCAAAAAGCGATCCTTTTGAGATGCCAGGTGAACAACCGTTGGTATCCGTGAAGCCGCAACCACCTTTTAGGTCATAGGCTTCTTCGACTTGCTCACGGTGCGTTGTCGGGATGACAAAGCGATCCTCGTAGTCAGCAAGGGCCATGATTTTATACATGTCCTCGATCATCCGAGCGTCGAGACCCACTTCTTGGGCAATTCCTTCGTCAATGACACCCTCAACGGTTTTTGACCGCATGTACGAGCGCATCGCGAGCATCCGCTCTAGCGCAAGCTTGACCGGCTTTTCGTCGCCAGCTGTCAGCATGTTCGCCAAATATCGCACCGGAATACGCAGGTTGCTTACATCAGGCATGCCGTTTTTCGCGCTAATCGCACCAGCTTCTGCTGCGTTCTGGATTGGAGACAGTGGTGGAATGTACCAAACCATCGGCAATGTCCGGTACTCAGGGTGAAGTGGGAAAGCAACTTTCCACTCCATTGCCATCTTCCAGACAGGGCTTTGCTGTGCAGATTTGATCCAGTCCTGAGGAACACCGTCGCGCTTGGCGGCTTCGATCACCTCGGGGTCATTTGGATCAAGGAACAAGCCAAGCTGAGCATCGTAAAGATCCATCTTCTCGGCTGTGTTCGCAGCTTCTTCGATCTTGTCCGCATCATAAAGCATTACGCCCAAGTAACGAATTCGACCAACGCAGGTTTCTGAACAAACAGTTGGGTTACCACTTTCGATCCGTGGATAGCAGAGTGTGCATTTCTCGGATTTACCAGTCGACCAGTTGTAGTAGACCTTTTTGTAAGGGCAGCCACTGACGCACATGCGCCAACCGCGGCACTTTTCTTGGTCGATCAAAACGATACCGTCTTCTTCGCGCTTGTAGATCGCGCCCGATGGGCAAGATGCTGCACAAGCAGGGTTCAGACAGTGTTCGCAAAGACGAGGGAGATACATCATGAATGTATTCTCGTACTCACCGTAGATCTGCTTTTGGATGCCTTCGAAGTTGTAATCCTCAGATCGTTTCGAGAATTCGCCGCCAAGGATTTCTTCCCAGTTCGGACCCTTGTTGATCTTTTCCATACGCTCGCCAGTGATCTTGGATCTTGGACGCGCGGTTGGGAAAGCCTCCATTTCGGGGGCCGATTTCAGGTGGTCGTAGTCGAAATCAAACGGCTCATAGTAATCGTCGATTTCTGGCAGGTCGGGGTTGGCGAAAATATTCGCCAAGATCCGCCATTTGCCACCCTGTTTGGGCTGCAGCTTACCTGATTTGGTGCGCTGCCAGCCACCGTTCCAACGCGCCTGGTTTTCCCAGTCAGTTGGATAGCCGGTGCCCGGTTTGGTTTCAACGTTGTTGAACCAAGCGTATTCAACACCATCGCGTGAGGTCCAAACGTTCTTACATGTGACTGAGCACGTGTGGCACCCAATACATTTGTCGAGGTTCAGCACCATGCCTATTTGTGCACGTACTTTCATTCTGCTGCCTCCTTCTCGGATGCTTCCCGATCGAGCCAGTCGACCTTTTTCATTTTTCTGACGACGACGAACTCATCGCGGTTCGCACCAACGGTTCCGTAGTAGTTGAAACCATATGATTGGTGGGCATAGCCACCGATCATATGTGTTGGTTTAAGAGTGGTGCGGGTCACAGAGTTGTGGATACCGCCCCGTTTGCCTGTTTTCTCAGAACCTGGAACGTTCACGATCTTTTCCTGAGCGTGATACATGAAGGTCGTGCCGTCTTTGATCCGCTGGGACACAACAGCCCGGGCTGTCAGGGCGCCATTCACATTGTAAAGTTCGACCCAGTCGTTATCGACAATGCCCACTTTCTTGGCGTCATTCTCAGAGATCCAGATTACCGGACCACCGCGGTTGAGCGTCAACATCAGCAAGTTGTCAGAATAGGTCGAGTGGATGCCCCATTTCTGGTG
>ERZ1046876.600-NODE-600-length-26925-cov-6.508336_pt1 | contig 26925 bp, 24 predicted proteins | sample MGYA00383094_ERZ1046876 | MGnify/ENA primary metagenome ERZ1046876 (study PRJEB29581, sample SAMEA5548364) | metagenome | biome: marine; feature: coastal; material: water | depth 50 m | study: Short-term variability in the microbial, nano- and picoplankton...
CATCAATTTTATCGCTTCGAGCGTCCATCAACATTCCAACCCCGGCTCCCCGGCTGAATCCTAACACGCCGACCCGTTCTGGATCTGATCCAGGCTCAAGATCAAAAGTCGCATTGAGCAAAGAAAGCGCATCGTCAACATCGTAGTCCCACGGACTGTCTTCACCCTCTGAGGTCCAAGAGATCTTGTCAAATTCCAGCGTCTCTCCTCTAAATGAAGGCACGACGTAAACAAATTTTTCAAAGATATCCCCAAAAAACGAAAGTATGAGGAGCACTTCATCGTCCACACTAACGCCGGAATCTCCACCGTGGGCGTACACTAGAACGGGAGCGGACCGAGGGTCTATTCCATCCGGGGTAATGACGGCTCCGTAATGTTTTTCACCAGCCACGCGGTGCGAGATCACACGAACCGTTCCTCCTTTACCCGCCACTGAGATCGTTCCTTCCCGCTCCAGCAAGACTTCTTTAGGAGATATATCCCTAAGGGCCCAATCTAATTCAACGGCACTCTTCTCGGCATCCGTCGGTTCGGCAAAGAGAACCGCCATATCCACGCCACCAACGACATCATCTCCGGAGTCACTAGATAGTTCGCATCCGCCTAGAACCAATACACTCAGTGCAATCCAAATTGCTTGTTTCATCCTTCCTGATGGTTAAATCTACTTAATCGACTCCAGCCATACGGTGAAGTAGCCACTTGGATTCCTGAATAGAAAACGAAGGCGTGAACTGAACCGATTCGGTTTCGTTTTAGATGCTGTTTCACCAAAATGATGCTTTATGCGGCCCATCTACTTTGACAATAACGCCACCACTCCTGTTGAGCAGGAAGTGTTGGACCGAATGATTCCCTATTTCACCCATGAGTACGGAAACCCCTCCAACACCAGCCATGCATTTGGGTGGACTGCGGATGAAGCTGTTAAGATGGCAAGAGAAGAACTCGCATCCCTTATTCACGCCGATCCTGCCGGATTGGTATTTACGTGTGGCGCGACAGAAGCCATCAATCACGTGATCAAAGGGATGGCTCAAGGACGCGACTCTGGACATATATTGACCGTCGCAACGGAGCACAAAGCAGTTCTCGTGGCGTGCGAAACGCTGGAATCATCGGGAATTGAAACGACCTATTTACCAGTAGATGCCGCAGGATTGGTTTCCGTCGATGCAGTGCGCAATGCGCTTCGAGAAGACACCCTGCTTGTCATCGTAATGTGGGCCAACAATGAGACCGGCGTTCTGCAACCAATTGCAGAGATTGCGGAATTGTTGAAAGATCATCCCGCACTCTTTTTTACGGATGCCACCCAGTCTCTGGGGAAAGTAGATGTGAACGTTAAAAACATTGACTTCCTTACCTGCTCGGCACATAAGTTTTACGGCCCCAAAGGTGTTGGAGCACTGTACATACGAGCAGGTTTGCAACTCCCTCAATTGCTTCATGGAGGGGGACAGGAGCGCGGTCGAAGGGCCACGACACTGAACGTGCCTGGTATTGTTGGGATGGGTGTAGCAGCGGCAATCTCCGAAAAACGACTACACACAGATAGTCATGCGATGGCCGAAAGGCGAGATCGATTTGAACAAGAGCTACTCACCGTTTATCCGGATGCCATTGTAAATGGGGCGGACGCCCCGCGCCTTCCTCAAACATCGAATGTGACGTTTCCAGGCGTCCGCGCAGGCGAAATGATGGCCGAGATTGGTCGCATTGCCGTCTCAACGGGAAGCGCCTGTGCAAGTGGCTCTGGAAAGCCTAGTCACGTCCTCTCTGCCATGGGGGTCAATAAGGAATCGGCTCAGGGTACCGTCCGGTTTAGCATGAGCCGCCACACGACGGATGAGGAAGTCACCGAGGCGGTTCGATTACTTCAGACCCACGCGGTGAAAAAACATGAGGTGGCCTAGTGGAAGTCATTCAAAACAAAGTCGCTGAAAGCGGCATCCTGGTGTTTAATCTGGATGACATGATACCAGAGGGAGCGGTCAAAGAGTTCGACCTAGCCCCCTTCCTGGCTGGAGGGTTTGTGCTTCGAGAAAAAGCATTTCGAACCGCGCTGAAAGAGTACGACTGGGCACCATTTACTGATGCTCATGTGGGTATTTTCTGCTCCACTGACGCCATCATCCCAACCTGGGCCTTTATGCTCGTTGCCTCACGTCTAGATGGAATTGCAGAATCTGTGACTTCGGCTCGGGCTTCTGAGATTAGAGAACGCCGATTTTCAGCAGCTCTGAAAGCCCACGACTGGAGCCCATATACCGACCGGATCGTGGTCATAAAAGGGTGTGGCACTGGTGCTGTTCCTACGAGTGCATACGTTGAAGCCACGGCCGCTATGCAACAAGTAGCCAGAAAGATCATGTATGGTGAACCATGCTCCTCCGTACCGATTTGGCGTAAAAAGTGAACTCTGGTTTTAGATTTTCGCACCAGATAAGTCGAGTTCAGTCGCGATATCGCACCAACGAACGCCTGTTTGGGGTTCTTTTTTTTGTAGCAGGTATCGTTTGGGATGCTCTTACGCTTCGGCGAATCGATAACCTCGTCGACAATGCCATTCTCGTCGGATACCTCGTTCTTTTAACCGGTATCGTGGTAGCCAGTATCCTGGTCCGGTCTGACAAAAACGGACGCCTCGCGCGTGTTGAACCGTGGCTAGCGCCAGTAATCCAATTCCTTCTCGGCGCCCTCCTTTCAGCATTCGTCATTTTTTACGCTCAAAGTATTGCCTGGGTGACGCATCTGGGATTTTGGCTCATTTTAGTCTTGGGGATGATCGCCAATGAGTTTTTACACCGTCGGTTCTCTTCGCTCACATCGCTACTGATCTTTCTGATGCTCAGTTCAACGAGTATGCTGGCCTGGCTCTATCCGGTACTCGCAGGCCACATGGCTCCGGTTCTCTTTCGCGCCGCAATTGCTTCTGGACTTGTCCTCAGCCTACTTCTACTTGTATTGGGCATCCGGAAAAAGCAGTTTTCGTGGGGACGACTGGGATCGCCTCCTCTTTGGTACTTGCTGGGTTGCGCTATCCTTTTAGACGTCGGATACCGGCAAAACTGGATTCCTCCCGTTCCCCTATCCGTGGAAGCAGGCGGTGTGTATCAGCAAGTAGTCCGAGACGGTGACGCTTTTGAACTCGAATACAAAACCCGGCATCGCGGACTATTAGCCCCCAAATATGCCCGTCAATATTACCATACCCCTGGAGAACCTGTTTACGCGTTCACGTCAGTTTTTGCACCTACCGACCTCAAAGAACGCATCTTTCATGTTTGGCAACGCCAAGATGAAACGTCTGAAAAATGGGTGACCACCGATCGAATTGGATATGACCTCACCGGAGGCCGAGATGATGGTTTTCGAGGAATGACGTTCAAACAGAATATTTCAGAGGGAGACTGGCGAATCATCGTCGAAACCTCCAACGGCAAAACCGTGAGTCGCATACCCTTCACTGTGACTTTTCTCAATCAGAATGACGTGTATTGGACGCGAACGCTGCGGAAGTAAGTAGCCAGAGTCGCTAGAAGCGACCGTACAGCATTCAAGGCGCGGTACAGCAGGGCCTCATTAGCCAATTCGAGAGAGGCGAACTCCTTTCTTTTGTACAAAGTGCTCGAAATAGTCCTTCATAGCGCGATTATCGCCATCGTTTAGGTCCGGATCCTGTTCCAACAATCCGAATGCAGCCTCTCGGGCTTTCACAAGAATGTGTTGGTCGTTCAACAAATCAGCAATTCGAAAGGCTGGCAGGCCACTTTGACGCGTCCCAAAGAAATCTCCAGCACCCCGAATCTCCATATCTACTTCGCTAATCTGAAATCCGTCATTGGTTTTTTCCATGGTGCGAAGACGTAGTCGAGACTCTTCAGATTGCTTGTACTCGGCCATGAGCATACACGTACTAGCGTGTTCTCCGCGACCAATACGGCCACGAAGCTGATGCAGTTGGCTCAATCCAAATCGTTCTGCGTGCTCGATCAGCATAAAGGTCGCGTTGGGCACATCCACTCCTACTTCAATTACCGTGGTCGATACCAGAATCGATGCTTCCCCAGATACGAAACGAGCCATCGCTTCCTCTTTTTCGGCAGCTTTCATACGACCGTGCACCAGTTCGACAGAAACATCCGAAAATCGAGATGAAACTTGCTCATGCCCCGAAACGGCATCTTTTAGATCCAGTTTTTCGCTTTCTTCCACCAATGGATACACGACATAACACTGTCGCCCCGAGGCAATGGCCTCATCCATCTGTGCGTAGACCGCATCTCTTTCTTTTTCCCGCACCATTTTAGTTTGAATCGGTTGACGCCCCGGCGGACGCTCCCGCATCACGCTCACATCCAAATCCCCATACAGCGTCAAGGCCAATGACCGGGGAATAGGAGTGGCCGTCATGAGCAACATATGAGGCCGTTCTCCTTTTTCGAATAACGTAGCCCGCTGCATGACACCAAATCGATGCTGTTCATCGACTACGCTAAAACCGAGACGCTTGAAATGGACTTTCCCTTGAATGATGGCGTGCGTGCCCACGACAATCGGCAGTGTTCCATTTTCCAGCGCCGCAAGGACTGAGCGTCGTTGCTCGGCCGGGGTGCTTCCCGTTAAAAGAGCCACCGGTATCTGGAGCGGCTTGAGTAAGGCACTCAGCGAGCGGTAGTGTTGCTCGGATAAAATTTCCGTGGGAGCCATGAAGGCGACCTGATAGCCCGAGTCGATCGCTGTCAGAGCGGCTGCGACTGCTACGACTGTTTTCCCGCTTCCCACATCCCCCTGAAGTAGTCGATTCATTTGATGCCCGCTGGAGAGGTCCTGCCCAATCTCTAACAGGGCCGTCTTCTGAGCATTCGTGAGCGTAAAGGGTAATACCTCAGACACAAACTTCGACACAAGTGCTCCTCCCGAAGGCATCACAACTCCGGGGACATCTTCTCTGACCAATTTGGTCTTGGCCAACAACATTTGAAAAAAGAACAGCTCCTCAAATTTTAATCGATACCGAGCCGCTTGCAATTCCTCATTGTTCTTGGGGAAATGAACCGCTCTTCGGGCCACTCGCCCATCGAGCAATCCCAAATTCTGGACAAGTCTTGAAGGAAGGTTTTCTTGAAGGTCCGTTCCCCGTTCCTTGATGAGCTGATAGATAATCTTGCGAAAAGCGCGACTGGTCAGTCCGCTTTGCTGAAGACTCGCCGATCCAGCGTACAGAGAAATGATGCGGCCGGTATCGATAGATGGCCCTTCTTCATCCAATCGATCAAAATCAGGGTGAGAAAAGGACATTGATCCACCATATTGAGCCGGTTTCCCATGCAGCGCAAGGCGATGACCTTTTTCTATGACTCGAGAAACCCAGCTGACACCCTGAAACCAAACACATTTCAACCGGCGTCCGGGTTCATCTTCAATAATGGCTTCAAATCTCTTTTGACGCCGACCAGGAATAACCCCAGCCGCTACTACCGTGCCAACGACCGTCACAGGATCCGAACCAGATTTCATTTCAGCGATTCGGACCACAGACGTGCGGTCCAGATATCGGCGCGGATAATACGAAAGCAGGTCATTAACAGAAGTCACACCGGCCTGTTTAAGTACATCACTACGTCGAGGACCGACCCCCTTGAGGAACTGAACAGATTCCTGTAAAAATGGGATGGACATAGGAAATAACGATTATCTCGGGCTCCAACTGTAACGTTCAATGCGGGGTTCAGGCTTTACAACGGATATGGCAATTTCGTACGAACCGTCCGAAAGCTGACGCACCGCAATATCGGTAGGATAATACTCCTGATTGAAAGAAGGTGCAGGCTGGGTGACCAAGTGCTGTAATTGACCTTCCAGATCATAGACATCGAGTTGAGCCCACCCGGGACGCATGTTCAACACAAAAATATAATCGCCGGCAAGATCTGCTGAAGAAGAAAGTAGCGGCGGAGCATGCGTATCACCATTCATGAACTGTAGACTACGAGCTAGCATGGGTGAATCGAAGCCAATTAAGGCTAGTGAATCCAATGAGCCGTTTGCGTAGCGATCTACCATGGGTCTGAAACCTGACAAGGAATACACCACCTCTCCCCGGGTTCGCAGCAATCCTGCATACCTCCAGTCCGGTCCCGGTAGAGCAACTTGCTCCACGATTTCACCATCTACGTCGTGCAGAGCCAAATACCCTTCAAATTCAGGGGCCACAACCTTGCTAACGAATCCAGTTTCCGTTGCAGTTACGTACCTCAATCCACCCCGCTCTGGAACTGGACCTCCAATAAAAATCTCTCGTTCAATATTTCCTTCGGTAATCTCGTACACGCTATGCGTTGCAGGGCTGAAGGCAAATACCGATTTTCCTCTAAATCCAGCTAGGTAAGGGAAGGAATCCGGTATCGTATCCCGCTCAACCGGCTCCACAAATCCGCTCTCGAACGCCAATAATATGTGGCGGGCGGTATCAGTAACCCAGAGCAACCCATTAGCGTCATAGGCCAACGTACGCGGATACTGAAGCTCATCCATTCCAGGATTAATAGCCTCTAATACGGTAAGGGTGTCAACAGGAAACGTTTGAGCATATTCTCTTGAAAGTGAATCTGCCGGGGTAATAGAGCGAGGCTCATTACGGGAGCAGGACGAAGGCAGGCATCCTGTGAGGAATAAAGAGGCCAGCAGCCAGTAGGGACTAGATCGAGAGTGAAAGACCATCGCGGTGGGTGTTTTGGCTCCTCAACCCGACGAAGCGCCGTCGGTTTCCTAACATGACAGAACGCTGTCAGTCGAAGGTGTATCTTCCGCACGTAAATTAAGAGCAGATCTTGAAAATCGTTCGCGTCATATTACCGCTGCCACTGAACAGACCGTACACCTATTTGGTGCCGGAGCATTTTGTTCGTCTCATGCGAAAAGGCCGCAGGGTGGTCGTTCCGTTTGGAAAACGAAAGCTGGCCGGAGTCGTAGTCGACGAAGGCCAGGAAGCCGATCTCAAGGGATATAAGGCTAAAGAACTCCTTGACGTGGACATGGAGCTCCCCCCGCTTTCAGAGGAGTTACTGGACCTAACTAAATGGATTGCCAAATATTATATGTGTTCTTGGGGGGAAGCCGCACGTTCGGCGCTGCCTCCCGGCAGCGCCGCAGCCACCGCTCGATCCCGGATAAAAACGGTGATCATGGTGGGACTTTCTCCCAACGCTCCAGAGCATCCTCCTCGCGGAAGTAAGCAGTTTGCCATACTTGAACAACTCCGGATTTGGGATGCGGCTGAGCGTCTTCCGGTAACCCAAACTGAGTTACTGGCTGCTGCAGGTGGTACATCAGCCACCGTTCGGCGTCTGGCCCAGATGGGCTTCTTGGAAATTGATGTAGCGGAGATGGATCGATCTGGAGGAGGTTCTTCCGACCGGGATTCATCCAGGCTGGACCTCCATAAAGAGCAGGTTCGCGCCATTGAGGCCATCAGCAATCAATTGGACTCGGGTAAATTTGGATGTTTCCTTTTACATGGGGTTACCGGCTCAGGCAAAACGGAAGTCTACCTTCAGGCGCTTCAACATGCTCGTAAAACCGGACGTACGGCCATCGTATTGGTACCTGAAATATCCTTGACTCCCCAAACCGTTTATCGATTCAGATCGCGTTTCGGAGATGAAGTGGCCGTTTTACATTCACGCATGAGTCAGGGCGAACGCTATGATGCATGGCGCGGTATCGGCGAAGGACGCTACCCCATCGTGATTGGTCCTCGATCTGCCATTCTGGCTCCAGTAAAGAACCCCGGCATCATCATCGTTGATGAAGAGCACGAATCCTCATACAAACAATACGACCCAGCCCCTCGCTATCACGCACGGGACGTAGCCGTCGTACGAGCTATGAATAATGGAGCGACCTGTATTCTCGGATCGGCCACTCCTAGCTTAGAAACGCTCTCCAATGCCCGACAGGGGAAATACACGCTGCTCGAAATGCCAGAACGGGTTCCGATTGCTGGTAAACCAGCTAAGCTGCCCGATATTCACGTGGTGGACCTCAGAAATGAGAAAACACTGCGCCAGCAGAATAGGGTCCTTTCCGAACGACTAATCAATGCCATTGCAGCCCGGAAGGAATCCAGCGAACAGACCATCTTGCTGCTAAACCGTCGTGGCTTCTCACCCATCATGGAATGCACATCATGTGGCTGGGTCCCCGAATGCTCTGACTGTTCGGTAAGCATGGTGTATCACAAACCGCTACATCATCTTCGCTGTCACTACTGTGGACGAACCGCACCTGTCCCCGTTTCTTGTTCATCGTGTGGCCAACCCACCATGGATTTTGCCGGCTCGGGTACTCAACGACTTGAAGAGGAATTAGAAGAACGCATCCCCGGTATTCGATTACTCCGGATGGACTTGGATACCACCTCCACCAAAGGTGCGCATCATCGGATATTGGATCAATTTGGTCGAGGTGAAGCAGACGTCCTATTAGGTACTCAGATGGTTGCCAAAGGGCTGGACTTCGAACGCGTAACGCTGGTGGGCATCATTAACGCCGAAGCAGGGCTTCAATTGCCCGACATCAGAGCAGAAGAGCGGGCTTTTCAATTGCTAACCCAGGTCGCGGGGCGCGCAGGAAGGGCCAACCTAGCTGGCGAAGTACTTCTTCAGTCACGGCAACCTGGACACCCCGTTATTCAATTTGCCTTGCGTCACGACTATGCTGGATTCGCAGAGTATGCCCTCGAGGCCCGGAGTTTGCTGAACTATCCGCCGGGAGGAAAGCTCTTTTCGATTGTCTTCTCTGGTCCCAAAGACGAGATCACAAGAAAATATGCAGAACAATGGCGCAATCTCATTGATAGTCGATTGCAATCGGTAGATCGACTTGGTCCATCGCCCGCTTTCGTGCACAAGTTAAAAAACCGATTTCGGTATCAAATCTTGCTGAAGGTGCCCACGAACGTCCCATCTAGTCATGTTCGAAATGGAATTCAAGAGGCGAACAAGGCCTTAGGATCGCTTTCTGACGGGTATAGATTGACGGTAGACGTGGATCCCGCCGGCGTCATTTGAATCCGTGTACATCTGAAACAGCAGCCTATGAGCTGCTTAATTGATAATGTGTGAATGGCAGAACACTTGGAACCAAGGGTATCAGTCAGGGTTGTGACGCAGCCAAAGGGCAAGTCCCGTACGGACAGCTCCCTCTGAACTCCGTCAGGGCCGGAAGGCAGCAGCGGTAGGAGGTTGTAGCGTCGCGATACGGTCAGCTTGCCCTTTTCTATGTCCGTACTTTTTTGGACATTTCGACTAAGAATGCCACGGATTCCATTCTTTTCGGCATCATGTTTTCGCATAATCTGCATTGGCAAACCTGCGGGATACATGTTGTAAGTGTATCTTCAAGCTCGATTCCAACCATACCGTTTCAATCATGCCGCTTTATTCCTTCTTCCTGATCGGAGCCCCAGCAGGGGAGCAAGCCAACCCTTTGGCCATGTTTCTTCCTCTGATTCTGATTTTTATCGTCTTCTACTTTTTCATCATTCGACCACAGAAAAAGAAAGAAGACACGCGTCAGAAGATGATTGGAGACGTTAAGAAAAATGACCGCATAATCACGATTGGCGGCCTTCATGGTACCGTTACGCAGGTTGATGAAACGTCCGTTCTGATGCAAGCTGACAGTAACACCAAGCTTCGTATTGAGAAAAGCGCCATTTCTTCAGTTGGAACCAAAGAGTAGTTCAACTGGGCGTTATAGCGCAGATTCTGCCGAGTTACGTTCAACGGAGGACACCGGGACGTATCGATCTAATAGGATCTCCAACGTGCGAGGGCTTACGGGTTTCGATGCGTAGTCTTCCATACCGGACTCTAAGCACTTGGCCCTGTCTTCTGTAGTCGCATTTGCCGTAAGGGCAATGATGATTGGTTGCGTGATATCGGCAGATTCGCGAATCTTACGGGTGGCTTCAAGGCCGTCCATTCCCGACATCTGAACGTCCATAAATACTACGCTGTATTTACCAGATTCAACAGCACGAATAGCCGCTTCGCCGCTATTCGCGACATCAACGCGGCAGCCTAATTTTTCGAGCATCCGCACGCCTACTTTCTGATTAACCACGTTGTCTTCCACCAGAAGTGCTGACCTCAGCATGTTATTCCGTGCGGGACGATCACTCACCATATCCCGGTCATTCGCTGGTTTGATAAACGTTGAATCAGCCGCAAGCGACTTTTTGGTAAATCGAAGTAGCACCTCTTTGAGTGCTGTATGACGCATGGGTTTCAGCAGACAGTGGGTCGACCCAGTGCTCACATGATGGTTGATATGGCGCACAACTACGATTGGAAGATCAGCAGATGCGTCTCGTAGGATGCCAGCAACTGCTACTCCAGCCACACCATCAAACCCCGTGCGGTTTTCATTAATGAAAACCGCGTAGAAGTTTTCTGATAAGACACGCCTTCTTGCGTCTTCTTCGCACGTAACCCATTCGATTTCAAATCCAAAACGTTCGATGGCACTCTGTAAAGCAGTACCCATCATACGGCTCTGATTAAGAAGTAGAATACGTTGGCCGACCAAATCAGGTCTTACTTCGGTATCGCGTTCGACCCCGGAAACTCCGACCTCTATTTCAAATGAGAACGTAGACCCTTCATTTACCTGACTGGACACATTGAACCTACCATCCATGAGCGCAACCAGTCCATAACTGATACTCAAACCCAGACCTGTTCCTCCAAATCGGCGAGAGGTCGAAACTTCAGCCTGTTTAAACGGATCGAAAAGGGTAGAAAGTTGCTGTTCCGTGATACCGATACCAGTGTCTTCAACTTCAAACTTTAAACGCAAACAATTTACTGACCTTGAGAGAAAGGATACACGAACCTGAACTTCACCTTCCCGAGTAAATTTGGTCGCATTTCCCAGCAAATTGACCAAAACCTGACGCAATCTAGCAGCGTCCCCCACAACATGGCTTGGCACGTCTGGTGCAATTAGATACGACAGATCTAGCCCCTTTTCTGCAGCTTCCTGAGATACCATACCAAGGGCATCTTCGATACAAAGCGTGATCTCAAAAGCCTCGTTTTCTAATTGAACACCGCCTGCTTCAATTTTCGAAATATCCAAAATGCGATTAACAATGCACAAAAGAGATTCACCACTCGTACGGATCACGTCAACGACTTCTTTCTGATCGGCCTTTAACTCCTCGACCGAAAGCAGACTCGTCATCCCGATAATTCCATTTAGTGGAGTACGGATTTCATGACTCATACTTGCTAAAAATTCAGCCTTCCGCTTGGAAGCCCGCTCAGCCTCCGACTTCGATTGCTGCAATTTGATGATCGCATCATCCAACTGCTCCGTTCTAGATTCAAGTTCGGAGGCATACTGCTGAATAGCTTCTTTTGACGCCTGAAGATCAGCTTCCGCAATTTCCCTAAGCTGTGCCTGGTCCGCCACCTCTTTGATGGAGAGCATCATTTCGGACAACTCCTTGGAGTCCTCAAGATATGAGCTCTCAAGGTGTTCTCCGTCGGCTACCCGTCGAACCATCGCACGCATTTGATCCAACGGTTTTAGAACCGTTTTTGTAAGGTGTATCGAGTATAAGATGCCGAAGACAAAGGCAAACAGAATGAGGCCCAGAGCAGCCCACAAATAGAACAGCGCACGGACTCTTTCGGTAGCGATTACGCTTTGCAACGTATCTCCAATAGTGCCTCTTAAATAATGTAGCTCTTCTTGAATCCATGAAACGCGCGCCTTGAGAGAGACGAGCTTGTCAAAGTTGTGCTGGTACTCAGCCAAATCAGCGAACAGTCCTGCCGTTTCCTCTTTTGAAAATGCGCTCTGGCTAATCAATTGCATCAAGTTATCAATGCTTTCGTGAACACCAGCGACATACTGTTCATTGCCCCGTAGGATATAATTTTTCTCGTGTCGCCTGGCAGCAAGTAAGGCTAACATGCCCTGATTCAATCCCGCCTGATTCAGTTGCCGCTCGATAGAATTGAATTGGCGTCGAATCTGACCTTCCAATCCGTCATCTTCATAAAAACCCATTTCCTGATAGGCTTCAATGAGATTATCGATTGAATGCAAATACATCAGGACTTCGTTGTGGAGCTTCTGGAAGTTTTCAGCTCGCACACCCTTTTGAACGATGAAGACCGCTTTTTGAAGGATCAACTCGGTGTCTTTAGCAAAGTCAGGGTTTCTGGTAATGATGAAATCTCGGACGTAGGAGTTCGCTAATAGAATAGTTCGCTCAAGGTCTCGAACACGATCGCGTTCTTCAGAAGCAGAGATAGATACCAGCGTCAGCGTTAGCACCGTAAGTGAAACGACGAAGACAGTTGCTACCAGACTGACTGTTTTTCCGTAAAGCGATAATAGCTTCGACATATCGTATTGAGTTCAGATAGACTACACCTAGCCCTTCCCTCTCTTTAATCGACGAGATATACCGATTTTTAAGTCTTTTGGCGAGAATTGGGCCGTTGAGTAGTCTCAAACGGAACCGAACGAAATTTTTCGGGCTGTTTCGGCTCAAACGCGCTGAAATAGACCAACAGTTGCTCTATATCGGCCTGAGCATCTGCTGTTGGTTTAAAAACAGGACCCATGTGGACCTCTTTACGTCCGAAATCAATACTGGCAGGAAGCACAGATACATTTGCCTTTCGCGCAATCAGATGAAAACCCCGTTTCCAATGTTCCACCCAACTTCGCGTACCTTCAGGTGAGAGACCCAAAACGAATTGATCATGCTCTCTGAACCCTTGAAGCACATCCTGAATAAGTGTGCCCGGACGGTCTCTGCGGACCGGAATACCACCAATCCGCCGCAGGATTACCCCAAAGAGTCCAATGAAAATGGAGTGCTTTCCTATCCAATGGACGCGTAATTCCAGGATAAATGTAGCCAGCAGGCCGACGACAAAATCCCAATTTGAGGTATGTGGTGCACCAATGATGACCAGTTTAGGCTCATCGGGCAGTTCACCGGTGACTTTCCATCCTGAAATCCAAAATGCAAAGCGAGCACAGCCCTTCAAGAATGCATTCGGTCTTCTGGGAAAACGGGGACCAATAGGAATGATATCGTTCACGCGGATTGACGGACAATAATTTGACCCCAGAACCGCAATGCCTCATTTCGTAGGTCATCGAGTGACCCGTCATTCACAATGACCTCGTCGGCAGCCGAACGATACACTTCATCTGCCGGTTGGGCATCTATACGATCCATCACCGCTTCCCTAGGCAAATGATTTCTTTCGACCACTCGGTGCACTCTATCCTCTCGGGGAGCCTCTACAACCAACAATACATCCAAGGAGTCTCGCATGTGAGCGGGTGGCAACAAGGCCGCTTCCCGAACGATCGCTTCTGCACCGGCTCGTGTAGCCTCTTTAGCGGCCTGCAAAAACCGTTCTTGAACACGGGGATGAACAATCTCGCCGATACGTCTTCGAGCAATCGGATCAGAAAAGATGCGCCGCGAAACGAATTCACGATCCAGTAATCCGTCAACCTGATACGCAAAAGGCCCCATCAGATCAATAATAGCCTTCCGAGTGGAAGCGTCGCCAACCATCACGGCATTGGCTTCTGAATCTGCATCAAAAACGACGGCTCCCTGTTCTTCCAGGTGTGCACAGAAAGTCGATTTTCCGCTTCCGATACCGCCGGTAATACCTATCCGGATCATGGGTGATGTATGCTTATTATCTAAAAATATCTGTTTACCAGGTCCACTTCATGGAGACCGAGACGTTGGGAATAATGCTCGTCTGACCTCTGGAAGCCGCCTTCTTAATTACCGAACCTAATCCATCTGGAAACTCTCCATACAGGACCCGGGACACGCGCTGGCGCACGGCCCAGCCCTCCAATCGAATGAATGCATTTCGACGCATAGTCCACGAAATCGACGTGGTCGGTCCTATCTGATCGATACGCGTACGACCCATGCGAGAAATGCTAGACTGAGACTGAGTTTCCGGAATAGTGTAGCGAACATTGGCCGAACGATCAAAATCTGATCGAATATAAAACCGTATCCCGATCTCAGCCTGTACTTTATTTCCGGTTTGAACGCGGACCCAACCACTGTATGTACGTAGGGTATCAACTGGTATTTCAGCAAAAACCTTATCTAAGAAGCGACCTAATCTGAGATCTGAATAGCTCGCATCAACCTTGAAAACCATGCCTGAGGATCGACTGTGCTCCGTCTGAATCTCATGACGCATCTCGCGCGCGGCCTGATCGGTAGGTCGACGTCCCGGAAGCAGGAAATCATCTACCGTGTACGTAGCCCGAACCTCGTTCGTGTAACGAAATCGTGTTTTTCGTGAGGGCGTCCATTCAACAGATGGTCGGTACCGTAGGGAACGTTGAATATTGTTTTCCGCTGAGCGGACGGCCTTGAGATAAACAGTATGAAACCAAGATCCCAAGACTTGCACGGTTAAATCCAGGTTCTCTCCGACATGAAATCGGGAGCCAAACATGACATTGTACAAAAGCTCATCGCGATCATCCTGATTGATCTCTGGCGTATCGTGCTTCAAAATGTTGGCAGAGCCGTCAAATTGGATCTGCCACCATCTATTTAAACTGGTATTCAGGGTATGCTGTAACGACAAGTATCCTCTCTCGTTATCTGCCTGCCGCAATAGGTTGAGTTTTTGAGCTGCTTGGGCTGAAGGAAGATCGTCTGCATTATCTAGTCGGCGACGTTCCACTTCCGCACCAACTCGCATGGCGAATCGGGCTCGCGTATTTCCTTTTACGTACATCGCAGCCAGATTCCCCTCAACGATGCGCCTATTGAAATTTGAATCAAAGAACAGGGCTTCGCTAGGAGCTCTCAACGTCCGGACGCTTCTTGAATTAGTCGACACATCCATTCCTCCAGAAAAACTGAGGGTCGAAGAAATCCGTGAATCGACCATTAACTCCAGATCAAGTGTATCACTTCGGGTGGATTCGACCGTTTCGGATTGTCTATTTACGGCATCATCCCGATTCAAGAAAGAAGCAGACTGATACGCATCCCGCCGCACGCTCGCGCCTTTGAATCTCGTTTGAACCGTCGTGTTTTCAAACGTCCTTCGACTGAAAACATGCGAGCGTAACAGACGACCTACCCTTGGAGAGGTCCGTTCAAAGCGAGCCTCTCCGTCTGCCGTAAGGAAATATCCATTGAACTCGGTCATCGGAAGGCCAAAATCCAGACCGAAGCCGGGACCCAAATCGGTTCGCATAGGAGCATTAGCTCTATTCACACCAAATCCTGGCCTAGAATCTATGGCTAGGCCGATCACCGGCTCTATCCAAAACGGTTGCGCGCCTTCCCATCGCATACCGAACCAGGTATCCTGACGAAATACTCGGCTCAGGCTGTACCAATCTGCTCTCCCATACGACACAATTTGTCGCTGACCGTTTCCTGTTGGGCGCTGGCCGCGAAACGAAAATCGATTCTCGTCCCGAAAGGATAATTGGTCACCAAAAAGTAAAAAGGCATCCGACCTGAAGAGGTTTTTCGTTTGTAGGGTCCAGCGCCCCAGGTCCAATCCTACCATAGCCTCGGATGTCCATCGATACCGATTTACATCCCTTTCGAATCCAGCATCCAAAGAGTTCTGAGCCAACGCTGGAAAAGAACAAAGCGAAACCAGCAACATGCCGATAAACACCGACAGCTTTAAAAAAACACTGAATGGACGAGATTTACTATGCATGCTTTGATGGCTAGCAGATGCGGCGAACCATCATCCCGGTGGCCAACCGAGGCGCCTGCCTCCCAGAATATGGAGGTGAATGTGGGGTACCGTCTGAAAGGCATCCCTGCCACAATTAAACACCGCCCGATACCCATTTACGAGCCCTTCCTGCTCCGCAATCTCCTTGGCCACCAAAAACAGGTGCCCCACCAGATGAGCATCCTCTGGTTCAAGATGGTCCAGCGAAGGAATCGGTTTTCTGGGTACGACCAGAATATGTGTAGGAGCCTGTGGATCGATGTCCCGGAATGCAAGACACAGGCTATCCTCAAAAACAATGTCAGACGGAATCTCTCGATCCGCAATCCGTTCAAAAAGCGTCTTCTCAGCCATATCAAATACAGTTTGGTGCAGGCTATATGGAATATAGGTTTTGAAACCATCAAACTCGCCTGACATAAGTGGAACGATCCCCCCACTAATCAGGTTGGACAGCACCGGTCGCTCAAAAAGCATCCCAATCTATGCCCACCGTTTACATCACGCGCAAAGCACATTTTAACGCCGCGCATCGGCTGCACAACCCAGAGCAGTCTGATGAGTGGAATCGAAATACATTCGGAAAGTGTAATTCTCCTAATTGGCATGGTCACAACTACCAGCTTGAAGTGACCATTTCTGGAGAGCCCAACCCGAATACCGGGTATGTCATGGACTTGAGTGATTTGCGCCGTGTTATGAACTCCTACGTAATTGACAAGTGCGACCATTCTAATCTCAATCTGGATGTGGACTTCCTTCAAGGAATTATCCCATCGTCAGAAAATCTAGTTGTTGCTTTCTGGCAACAGATTGAACCCCACATTAAAGGGGCCCAACTAGAATCTATTCGTCTTTTTGAAACAGCTCGCAACGTGGTAGAATACCGGGGCGATTAAGCCCGAACCTTAGATACGCAGAAACGATGCAAGACCAACGACATTTTCAGGAATCACAACATTTCGACGAAAAGACTATTTCAGCCTTGAAGAAACATGTGCAGGGCACATTGGAAGGCATCGGTGAAGATCCAAGCAGAGAAGGATTGCTCAAGACCCCAGAACGGGTGTCTAAAGCGATGCTATTCCTCACTCAAGGATACGAACAAGACGCCGGCGCCATTTTGCGTAGCGCGCTCTTTGAGGAGACCTATGATGAGATGATCGTCGTGAAGGACATAGAAATCTACAGTATGTGCGAACACCACATGGTCCCCTTTTTCGGAAAAGCACATGTGGCCTACATCCCGAATAAGCACATTGTAGGTCTCTCAAAAATCCCCCGCGTGGTCGATGTTTTTGCCCGACGCCTGCAAGTTCAGGAGCGATTGACGATGCAAATCCGGGATGCTCTTGTAGAAACGCTGCAACCTCAAGGCGTTGCTGTCGTCATTGAAGCCACTCACTTGTGCATGGTGATGCGCGGCGTACAAAAACAACATTCGGTTACTACGACGAGCTCTATGTCGGGACCGTTCAAAGAGAACACGCACACGCGCGCTGAGTTTATGAGGCTGATTTCCAGTCCGGGCAGCTGACCGATCTAATTCAAGGTTGGATGGTCCGGAAAATTGGCCAGCACCGCATAGGATCCACCTTTTTGAAGGAGGGACTCCCGCCATAGGGCTGATTCTGAAGTCTCAAAGATGGTATGGGGGTTGGATTCGGATACGATCCACCCTCCTTCTTCAATTTCTCCCGATAGCTGGCCAGTGGACCAACCTGAGTACCCGAGGAAAAAACGCACGTCCTCTGAATTAACTTGTTGGGTCTTAACCCCCGTTTTTAGCATTTCGAAGTCCCCACCCCAGAATATTCCGGGAAGCACTTCATCTCCCCCGGTAATAATCTCCGGAATCCGATGTAAAAAATGCAAGGTCTCAGGCTGCACCGGACCACCCCAGCGAATTTCTTCGCCGAATCCTTCCATGTCTTCAAAGACTTGCTCCATCACGAGCGACAAGGGTCGATTTAGGATCAGTCCAAAACTACCTGAATCAGAGTGTTCGCAAAGAAACACCACTGTTCGGCGAAAATTGGGATCCCATTGCATGGGCGGGGAAATTAACAGGGCTCCGGCTTTCAACTGTAAGTGATCTTTGATCATGACTTCAGACTGATTTTCAGGTCGACCGTTTTTCTTCTGCTTCTTTGACAAGGGCTCTCCGAGCGCCTACCCACCAATCCGGTCCCCGGGTTATGGTGCTTATGTTAACATCCGAAAAATGAGGAAACAATTCCATGATTTGCGGGGGGAAAAGCTGCCATTTTCCTTCGACTACAATTTGACCAATTTCTTCTGCCTTTTTGGACGTCCACAACCATTTATGGCGCAGAGCTTCAGCTTTTTTCCAGTAATTCCGATCGTCCCAAGCAAATGCGCTCTGCTCAATCGTCTCTCCAATGCCCCGTAAATTGAATACGAGAAAGGCCGCCATGTCTTTTGCCTCATCGTCGAAAGCCGTTTTTTCAGCTAGCAGCCTCAATACTTCGGCACAAGAGCGTCGGTGCGCGTTTCTCCTTTTTGCAGGTGTATCACCCGTTCGTACGATTCTGCTCATAGCCCAATAAGATCGTTTTGAGTGAACGCCAAACTACAACAGAGCGGCAGTATCCGTGCCGAATAAGCGCTGGTTTTAACAATTTTAACCAACTACGCAACATTGTCGTATAGATTTCCGTGAAGTATTCGGCTTCCCTTAGCAGATCTCCGGTATTTAACATGTCTTCAGAAAAAACGTCTAGCACTCAATCATCGATCGGCACATTGCTTGCGCCAAGAGGTGAGGTAGGTTCAGCTTCAGGTGGCGAAAGCCGAGGCGGTGGCGAGGGAATGGATCGCCAGATCGAAAAGAAAACATGGACTCCTCGCCGGATAGGAGCGATCGTTTTAGCCGTTTTTATAATCTGGCTCGCTTATTGGGCCATCCAGTCCACGGCGAGTGGGCGAAAACTAAATGTTGAGACAGATCGAATAACCATTTCAGAGGTTTCGTTCAGCCCTTTCCAGGAAAGCATACCAGCGACTGGAAATGTGGAACCCCGAACAACCATATTTCTTGATGCTGTTGAAGGCGGAAAAATCGAAGAGATCTTTGTTCTGGAAGGCGAGGAAGTAAGCAACGGACAACCCATTCTTCGGCTGTCCAACAATACGCTCCAATTAAGCCTACTCAATGCCGAAACGCAGCGCATCGAACAGAACAATCGGTTAGAGGATACTCGATTTCAGGTCGAGCAGGCAGCACTTCGAACCATGCAGTCCATTACGGACATGGATTATAATATTCGACGCCTCCGCCGTGAATTGGACCGACTTGAACCCCTTTACCTGCGTGATCCTCCCCTCATATCTGCACAGGAATACGAGCGTATCAAAGACGAATACGATTGGTATTCCAGACGGAGGGAATTAACGACTCGCTCTTGGCAGCAAGACAGTCTTCGTCAACGCATTCAAATCGATCAAATGGAAAATGCAGTTGGTCGAATGGATGAGAACTTTACCATCATGAATGAGCGGCTCGCTAACCTCACATTGCGTGCCCCACGAGCTGGGCAGCTTTCTCAGTTAAACGCTGAACTGGGTGAACTCAAGAACTCAGGCTTTCGCTTCGGGCAGATTGATATTCTAGATGGCGTAAAAGTGAATGCGGGCATCGATGAATTCCATATTAGTCGGGTTCGCCGTGGACAACGTGCTGTCACCACCCCAATTGGTGGCTCCGAATACGAAATGATTGTTCGTCGTGTCTATCCCGAAGTGCAAAACAGCCGATTTGAAATTGATCTGGATTTTGTAAACGAGACGCCCCCCACCATCAGAAGGGGCCAGACGGTTCGGTTCAAACTTGAAATGAGTGATCCGATCGATGCCAACGTGGTGCCCCTCGGAGGATTCTTCCAAGCAACCGGCGGAAACTGGATTTATGTCGTGGATCCATCGGGCGAGTTTGCGGAAAAACGAACCATCAAACTGGGACGTAAAAACCTCAAGGTATACGAGGTACTCGAAGGACTTCAGCCTGGAGAACGCGTGGTAACCTCATCGTATGACACCTTCGGCGATGCCGATCGTCTTGTGTTCAAATAGCCTATTAGGCCTCATTCCACACCATTTTTACCATCATTGTAACCTAACCCGGAGTCTATTCGGTATACGGCTTACAAACCGGCCCGTCTTAGAAGAAAGAGAATATCATGATAAAAGCCCGTAATCTGAAAAAAGCGTACGTAACTGAAGAAGTCGAAACGACGGCTTTGAATAGCGTAAATATCGAAATCAAAGAAGGCGAGTTCGTGTCCATCATGGGCCCCTCGGGTTGCGGAAAGTCTACCCTGCTGAACATCATGGGTCTCTTGGACAATCCAAGTGATGGGGAATATTGGTTTCTGAATACCGAAGTCTCTGGCCTGAGCGAGCGCCAACGCGCCCAGCTTAGAAAAGGAAACATTGGATTCGTATTCCAGAGCTTCAACCTTATCGATGAGTTGAACGTGTACGAAAACGTTGAACTGCCGCTCCTTTACCTCGGCATGAACAGCGATGAACGAAAACGCCGTGTCGAAGCGGCATTGGACTCTGTTCAGATTTCGCATCGTCAGTCTCATTTCCCGCAGCAGCTTTCCGGTGGTCAGCAGCAGCGCGTGGCTATCGCCCGTGCCGTTGTAGCCGGTCCTAAACTCATCCTTGCTGATGAGCCTACAGGAAACTTGGATTCTACCCATGGCGAGGAAGTCATGAACCTGTTAACTGAGTTGAACAAGGCAGGAACGACCATCATCATGGTAACGCACTCTCCCTCTGATGCCGAATACAGCCACCGAATCATACATCTGTTTGACGGCCACGTCATGACAGAAAATGCGACCGCCCAAGGAAATCTTGAACCGGCTTAAGCGGCGAATGCTGCTCTAGGCAGGCTGAACATGTACTTTTGCAGTTCTGGACATGCGGGGGGTGCTTTGCACCCCCCGCATTCTTTTTATCCCTGATATGCGAGAGAATGCACACGGAAACCTCTATTTTGATTTCCATGTCAACTCAAGGAAAAAACATCTGGATCAGTGGGGCTTCAAGCGGAATCGGCGCCGCATTAGCCATTGAACTAGCTTCTCGCGGAGCCAACCTGATCCTCTCCGCACGCCGAGTAGACCGATTGGAAGAAGTGAGGGCTCGCTGCGCTCGCCCTGATGATCACATTTCCATTCCACTCGATGTGACTCATCCAGAAACCCATGAGGCTGCTTTCAGAAAGATCCTTGAGCGTTTTGGACGTCTGGATATGCTCGTTTTGAATTCCGGAATCGGCCAACGAAGCGCTATTTCCGAAACTACCAATGAAATAGAACGCCGGATCATGGAGGTGAATTACTTCGGATCCACGTCTTTGACTCGAATCGTATTACCTCATTTTATAGAGCAAAATAGTGGGCAATTCGTAGTTATCAGCAGCATCATGGGCAAGCTATCCACTCCGAGGAGAGCAACCTACGCCGCTTCAAAGCACGCGTTGCATGGATATTTTGAGGGGCTAAGAGCTGAGCTCCACAACACGGGAATATCCATATCTATGGTTTGTCCAGGATATGTCCACACTGAAATCAGTATCCACTCATTGGAGGGATCGGGCGTACCATTCGGCGAAATGGATGATGTACACCAAAATGCCATGCGGGTCGACCTGTTTGCCCGAAAAGCGGTGCGTCAGATTGAAAAGAAAAAGCCCATTTGCTACATAGGGGGCCCCGAACGCTTCGCGCCCTATCTAGAGCGTATTTCGCCAAGCTTCGTCCGATTTGCACTTCCGCGACTCGTCACACGTGACTAATGATGTGCATCTCTACCAACTTTCTCTCGTATCGCACTATCAAAGGAGCAAAACCAACTGATTTTTACAGATTTTGCGGCTAGCCGCTAAAAAAATGATCCGATCAACCCTTCAAATGCCCACGCGATTCTTGGCTACCCTCGTCTTGTTAGCCCTATTTTCCGTGGCCGCAAATGCACAGAATATCGAACGAGTCTTTTCTGTCTCTTCAGGTGGAAAACTGGAGCTTGATATAGAAACGGGTGGCGATATCGAAATTTCTAGCTGGGACAAAAACGAAATAAAAGTCCTCGCTGAAGTCTCAGGCCGCGATGCAGAGATGATTGTAGTAGACATGGAAGAAACGTCCAATGGTTTAGAGATCTACACAGAGTACTCCCGTCGACGAGCTCGCGCAGACGTAGATATGGTCATTTTTGTGCCCGCACAATTCAATCTGGAAATTTCCACCTCAGGCGGAGACGTCCAAATTGATGGCATAGAAGGAAAAATCGAGGGTTCGAGCATGGGCGGAGATCTCACGTTTACCCGGCTTGCCGGAACGATTGAGTTTTCAACTATGGGTGGAGACATCGAGCTTTCCAATTCCGATGTGGACGGATCGGTTCACACTATGGGCGGTGATGTCGATATTTCTGACGTTACCGGCTCAGTGGATGGCACCACGATGGGTGGTGATGTCACGTACGATAACGTGCAGTCTGGATCTGGTGCCAAGAAAGAAGTAAACATCAGTACCATGGGTGGCGATGTGAATGTGGACGAAGCCCTGTTTGGGGCTGACCTTCATACGATGGGCGGTGACATTGAAGTCAATCGCGCAGCCAAGTACGTTAAAGCCAGTACCATGGGCGGCGACATTGAGATTGCTGAAATAAATGGCTGGATTGAGGCCAATACGATGGGTGGCGATGTGGAAGTCACAATGATAGGTGGCACGAGCGGAGATCGTCACGTAGATATTGAATCCATGGGTGGTGATATCCTCCTGACCATTCCGAAAGGACTTTCAATGGATGTAGATATTGAAATCACGCTAACCCGAGACGCTGACGATGATGAATACGAAATCGATTCTGATTTCGATATCAACGTGACTACCAAACGATCGAACTCAGAGCGCCGCTGGAGAAGTGGTGGAGAAATCGTTGGAGAGGGCAAGGTCAGTGGGGGCAAAAACAAAGTGGTTATTCGAACAACAAACGGAAGTGTGACTCTTAGGGAGGGTCGTTAATCGTCTCCTCTGAATACCCGAGTAACGAAGAAAGGCGGGCCTGCAATTGCAGGCCCGCCTTTCTTCGTTAGAATCAAACCTATTAAACTCCGTTTGGCCACTCGGCTTCAAACCCATACACCAACGTTGGGCGCGAAAAAACAACTTCTTCCCCAATTTTGGACATACCCATTTTTTCCATAATGCGAATGGAGCCCACATTATCGGGATATGACTGACACGTTATTTGAGTCAATTTAAAGGTGTTTTGAGCAACCCACAGCACCGCTGATGCCGCTTCAAACCCGTATCCAGCACCCCAAAATTCTCGCCCGAAGCGCCATCCAAAATCAATACGTCCTGTTTGGTCATCCAGACCACAAAAACCCATCACTTTACCTGACTGTCGATGTTCAACCGCAAACCGAGTCCACCCTCTGGTCTCCTGATGACTCAATACGGATTCAAAAAAACCATCCACGTACTCACGGGTCCTAGGTAAACCATTACCAATGTGTTTCATCACTTCTGGGTCGCTTACGATCGCGAAATAGGCATCAAAATCATCTCGAGTCCAATCCCGGATTAATAGTCTCTCTGTATGTGCGTGGATCTTCATGAAAATATGTCAACGATAGGAAAGTCAGCCCATACACGGTCTGGGATTTTATTAGTTTCGAGAGCGTTCACCTGTTCTGTTGCCAGTAACCAGTCCGAATCGGCTTTGAGTTCCATCGAAACATCTTCTACTTCGCGCGAAAGCAGACACTTCATTCAGCAAATCATCGACAATGATCGTTCTTCTGGACGAGTTGCTGGTGACATTGTGGTCCGATTTCCCCCTGAGCCAAACGGCTATCCGCATATCGGTCATGCTAAGGCTATTTGCCTGAATTTTGGGCTAGCGGCCGAATTCAAAGGACGCTGCAACTTGCGCTTTGACGATACCAATCCCGAGACAGAGGACATGGAGTACGTTCGGGCCATGCAGCGAGATATTCGGTGGCTCGGATTCGATTGGGGTGACAACGAATTCTATACATCTGATTACTTCGAGCAGCTATTTGATCTTGCCAATCAGTTAATCCGAAAAGGCTTGGCATATGTGGACAGTCAAACTTCGGAGCAAATTCGAGAGACCCGCGGTACGGTAAAGGAATCGGGTACGAATAGCCCCTTTCGAGATCGATCTATCGAAGAGAACCTCACGCTATTTAATGAAATGCGAGAGGGTATCCACGCCGATGGCTCCCATGTACTGCGTGCAAAGATCGACATGACATCGCCCAACATGTTGATGCGCGATCCAGTGGTCTACAGAATAAAGCATGCTGCGCACTACAGAAGGGAAAACGAGTGGCCCATTTACCCACTCTATGACTTTGCACACCCCTTATCGGATGCCATTGAGGGCATTACTCACTCGTTATGTACGCTCGAGTTTGATGTGCATCGTCCACTCTACGACTGGTTGGTTGATGCGCTATTTCCATCACCAAGACCTCATCAGTACGAGTCGGCACGACTGAACATTGATTATACGGTGATGAGTAAGCGGAAGCTGCTTAAGCTGGTCCAGGAAGACTTGGTAGATGGCTGGGATGATCCACGTATGCCCACCCTGTCTGGCATGCGTCGACGCGGCTATCCGCCCGAAGCTATTCGGCGTTTCTGTGACCTCATCGGAGTAGCCAAAGCAAACAACCGAGTGGACCTGGCACTCCTAGAGTATGCTGTTCGAAACGAGCTAAACACCCTCGCTCCGCGTGTAATGTGTGTTTTAGACCCATTAAAAGTCGTATTAACGAACTTTCCTGAAGACAGAGTCGAGCAACTTGAAGCCTCTTATTGGCCTCACGACATTCCCAAGGAAGGCACTCGAGAGATTCCGATGACCCGGACCATCTATATCGAGCGCTCGGACTTTATGGAAGTACCCAAAAGTAAATTCAGGCGATTAAGCCCTGGAAAAGAGATCCGACTCCGGTATGGATATATCATCCAATGCGATAGCGTGGTCAAGGATGATGCCGGTAACGTAACTGAATTGCATTGTTCTTATGACCCTGAAACCCAATCAGGTGAAGGAGCAAATCGCAAAGTTCAGGGCACCATTCACTGGGTGTCCGCTACCGAAGGAGTTGAGGTTGACGTATGTCTCTACGATCGGCTGTTTACGCAGCCCAATGTGGACCAGCCGGAGGAAGGAAAGACCTTCATGGACTATCTGAATCCAGATTCTGGAAAGATGGTGAAAGCGGTCATCGAACCGAGCACCGTCAATGACACACCGGAAACGCGGTACCAGTTTGAAAGACAAGGATTTTTCTATCTGGATCCTGTAGCCCACGAAGAGGGTCGACAGGTCTGGAACCGAACGGTCACGCTTCGGGATACTTGGGCTAAATCGAATCAGCCTAAACCTGCACAACCCAAAACGGATAAGCCCAAAAGGGTTCAACCTGCTGTTCAACAGGATCCACTTGAAGGTCTAGATAGTGCATCGATTCAGCGCGCTCGAACCCTATCTGGACAATACGATCTTTCACTAGCGGACGCTGCCTTGCTTGCCCAGAGAGACAAGGTCGCTGCCTTCTTTGAAGCGGCCGTACCCGACGGCCCCTCGGCCTCAGCCATCGCAAACTGGCTCATTCATGAGCTTCGACCCATGCTTCCTACAACAGGTATCGATGCCTTAGCATTTGGGCCAGCCGCTTTTGCCAAACTAGTGTCCCTTCATGCCTCAGATACGCTTTCGAGTCGTATGGCCCGGGAAGTATTAGAGGAAATGGTCGCTTCAGGTGATGATCCTGACGCAATCGTAGAACGCCGCGGGTTAAAGCAGATATCGGACGAATCAGCTCTGCAATCCATTGTATCGGAAGTGCTTTCGGTCCATCCAGATCGCGTTGCTGCGTATCGAAGCGGCAAAAAAGGACTAATCGGGTTTTTTATGGGGCAAGTCATGCAACGTACCGGTGGTGCTGCCAATCCAGGCACGGTCCGAACCATTCTAGAAACCGAACTCGGCGGCTAGACTACAAATCGACCTGTGCGAACACCGCGCTACCGTCTCCTTCCCAAACAATGGTCGAACCACCTCGGGAAATGATCGTGCCTCCGTTATCTAAACGGACAAACAGATAATCACTATCTAGCCATTCCGCATGGACGGGTTCTGATCCGTCCGGTCCAAGAATCGCTTGTCCAAAGGGCGAAAGCTGAGCTTTAGTCATGAACATGACGCTTCCATCGGAAGAGCGCCCTTCAAACAGAATGAGCATGCCGTCGGCCGAGTAAGAAGCATGACTTTGTGAGGGCGATTGCGCATCGGGTCTAATCATATATCCACTGGATGCCAAATCGATATCATAAATCGAGATGGCCCGTTGCCCGTTGCCTTCAGGGAGCAACACGTCATAGGCCATATTTTTACTGTCCGGAGACCATACCATATTGCGCGGATTGTATTTATCTCCGACTACCTTCACGGGTTGTCCCCCTGTGGTGGACTCCAGGTACAGCGTTGAATCCGGTTCATATTGTTTCGTTTCTCGATTGTAATCGAGATCGCGCAGTATGTAAGCCATATGGGCCCCATCCGGGGATACCGTCACATGATACAGTTTCCGGGCATCCACGGTCCGCTTGGTCTCGCAACCTGCTGCGCTTACCTGGTAGATATTATCCGAATTTCTGACCAGCAAAGAACCGTCTGGAAGCATGCTAAGCACGGCTTTGGACGCCGAACATCCCACTCGCGAAATAGACGAATCCAAGACACTAAAGACGTTGATATCTCCGTCTCCCATCTTCTTACCAACGGGCATGTAGTAGCCGAAGTAGAACAAAGACCCATCTTCCGACCAGTCCCCGGTGTACGAAAGCCCAGATGCTCCTTCGTGTAAGAGAACAGGCGTCATCTCCCTTTCTCCGAGCACGTACAATGCTGAGCTAGAACCATTGTCAAACGCAATGGCCATCCTATTCTGAGCCACAGATCGAAAAACAGGAAGTCCTCCCGAGCCAATCTCTGAGAGAGTACCAGAATCCAGCGCAGCTGTTACCAGAACTCC
>ERZ1046876.607-NODE-607-length-26793-cov-7.752076_pt1 | contig 26793 bp, 21 predicted proteins | sample MGYA00383094_ERZ1046876 | MGnify/ENA primary metagenome ERZ1046876 (study PRJEB29581, sample SAMEA5548364) | metagenome | biome: marine; feature: coastal; material: water | depth 50 m | study: Short-term variability in the microbial, nano- and picoplankton...
CTGCTGTACCTTAGAGGTAAAGACCTCGGGAATCATGATGGGAGCCATCGATCCGCTGGCTTGGTCAAACGATACACAGGCAGCAACGGTTTCTCCGACTGCGGCTTTTACTCGCTCCCCATTTTCAGTTTTCCAGAATTGAAAGGCATAGGTAATAGAGCGGTCGCGCATCTCGGTAACAATCAATTTAATCTCCACTTCCTCCTCGAATCGTAAGGGGCGCTTAAAACGGCAGCTTGCTTTAACCCGGGGCCAGCCAAAACGGCCATTCTCGTCTTCCATATCAACGGATAGTCCAACACTGCGGAGGAACTCGTGCTCGCAGATTTCCATCCAGCGATAATAGTTGGTGAAGTGCATGATGCCGGCGAGGTCGGTTTCGGAAAACTCAACCCTACGAGTGATGGTATATTCGGATGCCATAATGGTTTTCTTTTTTACTTGGTTGATACTAAAGGGGCGAGGATGTTCTCCATAAGTTCTTTGGCCAATCGATCGTTGGAATATTTTTCGTGAACAGCTGCCCTGCCCTGCTCACCAAATTGTTTGGCCAGCACAGTGTCGCCAAGCATGGTACTCAATGCATTGGCCAGTCCGTCTGATTTTTCCGTCGAATAAAGTACCCCAGCCTTGGTCTCTCTGATGATTTCAGGAAATGATCCGTGGTCGGGAAGAACAACGGGTACACCCGCGGCCATCGCTTCGATCACATAGAGTCCAAACGCTTCGGGTAATCGGGCGGGTACACAGAACAAGGAAAGTCCTTTTAAAAAACAGATTTTTTCTGAGCGGGACAAATCCGTTTTGATCTCCACAAAATCAGTTAACCCCATATTCGAAATTTTGGTTTTTTGTTGTTCTAAAAAAGACCTGTTTTCTGTGGGCAAAGTACCCGCAATTGCTAATTTTAAATCCTTATATTGATCCAATCTTTTGAGCTCAATAAAGGCATCAATCAATAGATCCAGTCCTTTTTCCGGGCATATTCTGGCAAGATATCCAATGGTCGGTACATCCGCTTTTTCGACTGAATTCTCATATCCATCAAGCGATATACCGTTTGGGTAAAATTGGATATCTTTTGAAGGTAGACCTAATCGGCTACTCATATGCTCGGCAAAGAAGTGACTGGGAGAAATACAAGCATCAAGTTCTTTGACATCCTTTCCTAAAATTTCCCATGCATCTTCCCGATACTCCGGCAATAGGGAATCAAGAAACCCATCCTCGCCCTGCAAAAACCCAATCACGGGAATGTTTAATTCTTCCCGAACTGCTCGCCCGACTCCTGCCAGTAAAATGGTAGAGAGTATGAGGACATCCGGTTGTCCATAATCCCTAAACCAATCGATAACTTTGTTCACTTCTTTGGCAAGTGGTCCGTCCTTTGCCCGAAAAGTGGACAAGGTAATTTCGCCAAGCTGACGCGGAGTGGTCATTCCTCTCTTGCCCGCTACCCAGCGGAGTAATAATTCGCTATTGAACCAATAATCCAACCATTTGGGCGTCTTGCGAAAGAAGGGAAAATTGTGCTGCAAATAAACATTAATCCCTCCCAAAAAAACCGGGGCGACCGAACCCGCATTTTCCTCGTCCAATAAATGAGGGAGATAGGCAGGCAGCATGGTTACATCATGTCCATCATCGATTAGATGACGGGCCAAAGAATTGTCCCGCATGCATACACCGCAGTAATAATTGCCCGTACCGGGCGTAAGAAAAGCGATCCTCACCCGGAGGCCTTGGCCAATCCGTGCTCCACCGGATCGGGCAGGTGAGCAAGGTCTGACATTGAATCGAAAAGTTCCTTAAAGTCTTGATCATCCACATTGCCAATCAAGCAATCGGTTAGAGAGGAGCGTAGATGATCTCCACGCTTAACCAAATCTCCAAAGCTAAATTGGGGATCATAAAATGCATACACGATTTTTCTCATCGTCTCGATAGAAGACTGCATACGCTTACCATACTGCTTGAAAGATTGTGCAGTTACTGGGCCGGCAGAAAGGGCCTTATCTACTTCATCGGCAAGCATCGTGCCGCTTTTTAATGCGAGAAATACTCCGGAGGAAAAAACGGGGTCAAGAAAACCAAGTGCATCTCCAGCGAGAACCAATCCATCCATCGAACAATATTTATTACGATAAGAATATTCTCCAGTTATGCGGTATTCACCAGTCTGTGCTGCACCTTGTAAATGTTCTTCAATCCACGCATTGTTTTTAATTTCACGCTGAAAAATTTCTGCATGGTCCTTGGTTGAACCGTTAAACAAGTAATCGCGTTCAGCTACGATTCCCACGCTTACCATATCTCCACTTAATGGAATATACCAAAACCAGCCCTTCCCCGGCAGATAGGCCACGGTGGTTGCCCCTTCATCCAATCCGGGATCTCTCTTGGCATTTTTATAATAGGTCCAGAGGGCAACTTTTTTAAGTTCCGGATCGCGAACCATCCAGTTTTCTTTGTGAGCGGCAAAACAATCTCTGCCGGATGCATCGATAACTACTGGAGCAGTTAATTCAAGATCTCCAAATTCTTGCGAACTTGCTTTTATCCCCGTAACCTTATCCCCATGTTTGATCAATCGATTGGCCTTGGTTTGTTCAAGTACGGAAGCTCCATTATCCCGGGCTTTATCTAAGATCATTTGGTCAAACTCTTCCCGCCATACCTGCCAGGTTGTGGAGGATGGATGATCAAAGTGTTGGAAAAAATAAAAGGGTTGGGAAAGAAAACCGTCTTCCCTGACAAATTGGACACAATATTTTCGTGGATTTCCAGATTCCATTAATTGATCGATCAATCCCAAGCGTTCCAGAGGGAAATAACAAAAGGGCATCAGGGATTCTCCCACATGGTAACGAGGAAATTTTTCTTTCTCTACAATTAATACATCCCTGCCCTTTTCAGCGAGCAAGGCACCTGTGGTCGAACCAGCTGGTCCGGCTCCCACCACGATGGCATCGTACTGTGTCTTTAACGAAATCATTGGTATATATTATATAAACCAATTCCCAATGCGAGTAAACTCAAGCACGTATGCTCGGCTATGCGGGTGGTAAAATTTCCACGATGTTTGCAATCGTCTCATTTGTACGGGTAACAATTTGATTGCTCCTCCCGTAAAGAGTATCGGGCAGTTCCACTCCAAAAGCTTCTCGAATCGAAGCATCTGGGCTTACACGAAAGAATCCACGCAAGGAACAGGAATAAGGAATTCTTCCCTGATTAAGAATGGTGCCAAGAGGTATTTTACCTGCAACTACTGAATCTATGGCCACCTGAGGTAACTGTGCTAATTGAATTTCAATAGCTCCGTATTCCACCGCCTTGACCGTTGGACCATCCGTTTCCAAAATCACCTCGCGAAAATATCCCTTCCCATCGTTGGAGGAACGCAACCTTCTTACCCCAATAGAAGTTCGGTGATGATTTTCCAGCCGTGTCGTCATATCCCCCTCATGAGCAAGAAGCTGCCGATAAGGCTCGGGTAATTCTGTAGCTTCAAGCGTTTGATAATCCAAGCTAGGAAGTCCACGTGCCCGTCTCATTAAAGTTAAGGGGTGTAACAAGCCGGGAAAATTTTTTGAGGGATCAGCCATATGTAAGGTTAGACGTAACGGGCATCCTGATGTTGGGGAAGAAAAAATTGATCCAGCAAAGAATCCACCCTTAGCAGGGCTTCCCGGGAAAGTGTCCATTCCTCCCCTCCCATATTTAAAATTCCCTGTTCTTTCCAAGCCTTAAGAATTTCACCGTATCTTTCTTGAAGATTGATCTCAAACTTTTCCAGGAAATAACTAGGCCGAATCTTTCCCAGTTTCCATTGTAATATAAATTCACGAATAAATCGTTCATCCTCGGTGGTGAGCAAGGCTCGACGAAGTACCGAATCGCCACGCTCAATGGTAGAACAATAATCTTCAAAGTGGGTAAGGTTTTGATAATGGATACCTCCGAGATGCCCAAAAGATGCAACTCCCAAAGCGACCATATCAGCACCTCCCCAAAGTTGATCACGATAAAGAAATTTGGTGCGCTGTGGGTTTTTCACTGCGGTACAGGTACTGGTCACAGAATACCCCGCAGACTCCAAACGACTAAAAGCCTCGGTCACCCAGCGTCTCTTGGTTGGCCAATCTGCAACTGGGGCACTGAGTTTGCCCTCTTCTTTCATTGTTTGATATATGGTGGTATTATAAGGAACTTCCATTTGATAGATCGTCACGCAATCGGGTGCCAGTTCCACCACCCGTTCAATGCAGTCCGACCAATTTTCATCTGTCTCCTCGAGCATACCGGCAATCAGATCGATGTTTATATTTTCGATCCCCGCATCCTTTGCCCATTGGAAAGCACGAAAGACTTCTCCAGACCGGTGAGCCCGTCCATTAGTTTCTAATACATGGTCAGAAAAATTTTCGATTCCCAAACTCAGACGGGTGACTCCAAAATCTCGAATCGCCTGTACTTTTTTTTCTGTCAGGGTACCGGGCTCGCACTCAAAGGTAACTTCTTCCGCCTCATCCCAGGGCAAAATCGCTTTCATACGATCCGTAAGTTCGGTTAATTGCTGAGCGGACAAATAGGAAGGTGTACCTCCCCCAAAATAAACAAACTTGGGCTTTCTTCCTGCCACATAAGGCGAAGCGGCATATGCCTCAAATTCCTTCATCGTGGCATCGAGATATCTTCTAACATCCGCGGAGTTTTTATCGGTGTAGACACGGAAATAACAAAAGTGACAGCGCTTCCTACAAAATGGAATGTGATAATAAAGTCCAAGGGGTGCCTTTCCCGGAGATGGACTATTAAGCAATGACTCTACGCAGGGTAAGTCCTTTTCATTCCAAAAAGAAAAGGGCGGATAGTTGGCGATAAAATAATTTCCCGCCTTGGTTTCCTCACCAGTGTTCTGATCGGGACTATTTTTTGTGGAATCGCTCATAGAAGCTTTTTCATAGTGCTAAAGGCATAAAGGTTTCCATCTTCACATCCAACGAAAATCCATCCATTGGCCACAGCACATGTGGATGAGATCGAAGATCCAATTTCGTAACGAGTAATCATTTCGCCCCCGTTCAAATCAATTAAGTAGAGTTTGCCGTCCATGGATCCAACCACCACTTTTTCCCCTGCAATCACAGGGGATCCATCGATACGCCCCCGGGCAGAGAACCTCCAATGTTGTTTGCCAGATTTTCGATTTATAGCATGCAGTGCTTTGTCCCGCCCACCAATGATTACAAAATCTTCGGTAAGAGCGGGAGAAGAAAAGTAAGGAAAACTTTTCGGTTCATAAGACCAGGAAATTTTTCCGCTGTTCAAATCGATCGCCTGTACCGCACGATCCATATTTCCAACATAGCCAAAGGAATCGTATACCCCTACTGAAGAAGCAATCGGAGCCCCCAGGTCGACTTGTTTGGATAGGTTTCCGTCCTTCAAAGAAACGACATAGAGTTGAGCATCACACCCTCCAAACACCACCCATTTTTTATCCCAAATTGCTGGAGTTCCATTGACATAATTCATCGTCTCAAACTTCCACGCTATCGATCCATCCTCTGTATCCACACAATGCACAAAATTATCGTAGCTTCCAACGAGTACCAGCGAACGACCTGTTGTTGGATGAATGGCATGGTTTGGAGCCCCCACAATCTCTCCCATGGTTTCATAAGCCCAATTTTGTTTGCCGCTTTCTGCATCGAGACAAAACAACCATCCATCCTTGGTGCCAATATATATTTTACCATTGTGGACTAATGCAGGAGCGTCCACTCCTAGCCCGGTTTCTTTTTTCCATACCACCTGGCCAGTCTTGAAATCCAATGCATAAAAGATTCCGGTAGGACCACCCAAAAATATTTTCCCATCCGATAACACCGGGGAGGACTTTAAAAACTTACCCGCCTCAAAAGTCCATTCGAGTAACAGTTCATCTCCTAATTTTTCTGCTGAGATACCATGCAGTTCAGAACCTCCTCGATGATTCGGCCAATCAGCTGCACACCAACGAGTAAACATAAAAAGCAAGGTGCTCAAAACGATAAACGGTTTGATTTTCATCTTTCGTTTATGTTGCCCATGTGGACATCAATGGATTGATAAAGTTTTAACCAATCACTCTCCTTGAGCGGGCGTGGATTAAAAGTACCCGTCCATTGATCGGCCGCATCTTGGGAAAGTTTGGGTAATTCGGATGCAACGCAATCGACTTCTGACAAACTTGTGGGAAGCCCGGCAAATTCGCGCAATCGAATAACTTTTTCGAGAAGCAGCCCATTGGCTTGTTGATCGCTTGTGGAAGAGTCTGCAAGCCCGGAAAGACGAGCCAAATCGGCGTAGATTTGAGCAGAGTCCAAATCTTGCCGATTATAGGCCATAACTGCAGGCAGGCACAAACCAACCGCCTGACCATGAATAACTCCTTTTTGAGCGGTTAGTGGATTAGCAAGGGCATGGGCAGCTCCGAGCATGCTTCGTTCAATAGCCGCCCCCGCATGGGCCGCTCCCAATAGCACATGGCCACGTGCCAATAAATCTTGAGGGTCTTTCCATACTGTTTCCAAATTCTTTACCAAATGGACAAAGGCTTGCCGGGCATGACGACCGGACAAGTCATTTCGACGCGAGCAAACCGCGGATTCTAGGGCATGAGCCAGGGCGTCCATTCCAGTTGCGGTACAAACTGAAAATGGTTGGGAAAGCGTAAGCTCGGGATCCAATAGCGTAACTTTGGGCAAAGCACTAGGATCTCCGCAGGCCATTTTCCGGTGCGTGTGATCGTCAGAAATCAAGGCATACGACTGGCACTCACTTCCCGTCCCTGCAGTGGTAGGAATTGCGATCATCGGGAGCAGCGGCTTGGTTGCCTTAGACAGCCCCCAATAATCGTTCATCGAACCACCATTGGTCAGGATAAAATTCGCCCCCTTGGCGGTGTCGAGTGAACTGCCTCCGCCCACACCAATGATTAGATCAATCTCCAGCATACCAGCTTTCTGCGCACATTCCTGTACACTTGAATCCGTAGGGTTTTCCACCGATTCCTCAAATAAAAATGTACGAATACCAGCCGACTCCAAGGATTCCATAACCTTGTGGGGATGACCGGCCGAACTTACACCTAGATCGGTGACCACCAAGGCACGGCTGCCAAAGTGCTTAGCATACTCACCAACTTTTTTAGAAGATCCGGGACCATAAATGACCCGTTGTTCAGTTGGGTCACCTAGTTCAAAAAAGGAAGAGTCCAACGATGGAGAGCTGGCACTTCCTGTCATTGAAAAGGGAGTGGAAGTCGAATCAAGCGGCCAATCCTATGGATCGACGCTTGTATAAGAACTCGAAAAGGTTGCCTTCGTGCGGTTGATCCCACGATATTTTCATCGTTGAAATAGGCCCAACATTTAATCGTTCAATTCTGGGGTCCATTAGCAGTTCTCGCTTAAATGATTCACATTTAGTCAGTGCAGAAACGACCAAAGTTGGTCCGATCTTATCGAGCATTTCCGATTGTGGAACCTCCACCACGCTAGCATAGGGGCAGAGAAATTCCCGATTAGCCAAGGGATGTTCGATCGATTCGCAGGCAATAATCGTTGGGCGCAAATAAGTTCCCCCCTCCGCTTTAACCTGGCGGGGACCATCACGATAGGGAGCAGTTGCCTCATAAGCTCCGGCTTCCAGAAGGTCTGCATCGATTGCAGTATCTATCCATTCTGCCATCTTGGGGTTGGCAAACCCAGATAGGACGGCATTTGGATCGTTCATCGCTAAGGGCTTGATCGGGCCGAGTCTCTGCCCAAGGGCATCAGCAATTTCCTTTGCATACTTGGGCACAATAATAGCGGATGCATTGATACAACTGCGTCCACCGTTATCCGAAATGGAAGCTACCATGAGGTCTATGTAGTCTGGCCAGTTTTCGATCTCATCTTCCCCGATCAAAACCTTACTAAAACCGGGACCATGGACCTGTACACCTGGATTCCCGGCATATTGATCGGTGGTTGATTTGTCTCCAAAGATGAGTGCCCGGTCGCAAAGACGCAAAATATCAGCAGCTCCTTCGTGATCTGTGGGGTAAAACCCAAAGGCTTTCGCTGGACATCCCGCTTTAATAAAGGCCTGCATTAATCGATAAGGTGTCCATGGCTCGTCCTTGCCGGGTTTCATAATCACCGGTATTTTCAGGGGGATTGCGGGTAGCCAAAGTGAATTAACCGCTGGAGAGTTACTGGGCATGACCAGACCAAGTGCCTTGGTGGTTGGATGAAAACAAACCGGAGAACCCGATTGTTCGCCATAACCGCGGTCTAATACCTCCACATCCAACCCACGGGTCAATCCATTAAGAATCGTATCCATATGAGTAAGGGCGTGATGGATTTTTTCCATATTCCGACTGACCATAATATGGGGAAGCCCGCTGGTGGATGAAAGAGTCTCTAAATATTCCTGAGGGCTTTGCAATTCTCCAGCTTTTCCAACAGGTAATTCCTCATGAAGAAAAAATTCTCCTGCCTGCCTAGAAATTTCCAGAAGTTCGGCAGTCGAAAATTTTTGCAACGCGGCTCTGGCCTGTCCGACTTCTTTGAGGTCTCGGCGGATCACTCCTGGGTTTACCTGGCTTAGGGTGGCCCGCACGGACCCATCCCGATAGTCGAGCACTTCAGATTGATTAAGGCTGCAGTAAGGCTTGCCTAGGCGCAAACTTGGTAAGTGGGGTACTTGTTTCATATCTATTAATAGACTCCCTCTACAATTTTCTTCTCCATCGCTCCAAACGGGCGGATTTCTGCGACCCCATCCCATGGTGCTTCTTTCCATGGTTCTCGGCGAATGGCTTCGTCACGCTCCAAAAAACGGGGCATGAAAAATTCTTTTGTCAGGGTAGTTAATTCCACCCTGCCCCAATTATCATATTCCACGGGATTTCCGCTAGCTGTATCGATCACCCGAAGGACTGCCCGTGGTTGGGGGGCGTAATAAGCAATCGAATAGTCATTTTCAGGCCCAAATGGATGGTTGCGTGCTAAGCCCATCAAGGTATTCCCGTAGGTAGGGACAAATCCGATCTTTCCTCCTTCGCATACCTCTTCTTGAAGAAAACGAGCATATTGACGGTCCATGGTTGTTCCCCCGCAAAATACACCTTTGATCCCGGCGCTTACCAAGTCTCGACGCTCGGCCAATGCTTCTAAAAGTTTAGGAGTGGTAAAAAGAGCACTAATCTCGCGATTTTTGATTATGGTCAGGGCCTGTTCAACCACGTGATCCATGTAAGCACGGGCCTGATCAAATTGTTGGGTAGCGATCAATCGTTTTACCCAGCGCGGATCAAGGTCGACAAAATAACAGGAACAACCTCTTTCATTAGCCAGGTGTTCAATAGCCAGGCGCAATCTTCGCGGCCCCGTTGGGCCGACCATCAACCAGTAGTGATCGCGAGGAAAATGATCATCATTTAGAGTCTTCGAAAAGGCGGTGTAATCGATTCGAAAATCATCCCATCCAATTCGTTGCTTGGGCATACCCGTGGTTCCACCCGTTTCAAAAATGTTAAAAGGTCGATCGGCAAATGCCTGTGGTACCCAGGCTTTATTGGGAAGATCCCGTAACCATTCATCTTCAAAGTATGGAAATTTATCATAAAGTTCTGCCAAGGTACGAACCTCTTCCAAAGGATTGAAATCTTGTTCCTTCGCCCAGTTTAACCAAAAAGGACATCCGCTTTCCGGGGAGAAGTGCCAATTGATCATTTCCTCGACATGTTGATCGAGATCGTTAGCCGCATGTTTAATTTGTTCTTCGCTTACCATAACAGGGATAATTTCTAGTCGCATTCCCAGCGATTCGCAATCACGACCGAGAGGGAAAGAATTGATCGATAGTTGATTGAGCCGGAGGCGAAGTTAAGAGAGATACGACCACAAGAGCACTCGCTGATACAATGAAGCAAATTGCCGCTGGTACAATTCCCGGTCCCACAAAATATTCTCCTCCATATCCGGATTGATGGAAAAACCATGCCCAAGAAATGAGGGCGGTTAAAACGGATGCAATCGCACCTGCTTTGGTCGCCCGTTTCCAATAAAGAGCAGAAAAAACCAAGGGGAAAAGAGCAGCAAATCCACTAAAGCACCAAATTGCCAAATCGAAAACATTGGCATTTTTGACCGCCATGGCCAGCAAGTAGGTTACTGCTACGATGACCACAATAAAGGAGCGCGCGATTTTTAATTTTTGTGGATCAGAATAAGCCTTACTTCCTGCACGATGAACTACGATATCATTGGTAAATACAGTACCAAGGCAGAGGAATTGAGAATCCATTGAAGACATGATAGCCGCCAATACACCAGCTGTGAGCAAGCCGGTAAGCCAAGGGTCGCCAACGAGCATATTCAGGGTGGCAGATAAAACCGCAGGCGGAGGTATGCCTGGCGGGAGCAAGCCGGTAGCCCAAGAACCAATGAGTACACAGGGAACCCAAACAATGAGAATACATAGGGGGTGAGCAATTACGGTAAGTTTAAAAGCCCGGGCATTCCGGGCAGTCAACCAATGTTGGAATAGATGAGGGAACATTCCCACACTCAAGGGAATGAATAGGTAAGTCACAAAAGTGATAAAAGGTATACCCAGTTCGCGTTCAAAAGAAACGAGCTCTCCAGTTTTTGGGTTTTTCTTTTTAAATTCCACCACGATTGGATCACGACCAAGATGGGGGTGACGATCGGTCAAATTGGAATTAGTAAAGTTGAGAACTTGACCAATTTTTTTTGGTGGGTCTTGTTCCAATAAAATCCCTGCCTTTTGTTCAAATCGATAATCCTGAACCAATGAGCCGTCTTCAGTTATACGCATGGGCACCTTGCCAGCCTGCTCAAGACCACCAAGGGATTGGACGACAAAGTAAAAGGCAACTATTCCCATCGCCATAAAAACGACTGTCTGAAAGGCATTAGCGAGGGCAGCTCCCCGCGAACCGCCGAGAAAAACATAGGTTAGAACCACAATACAAATGACTAAGCCGGTTAACCAGGGAGGTATTCCGCCGACCCAGGCGGGAATCGTAGGGTTAATGAATAAATCGGGGAAAGCCCCTGCGGTTACGGGCTCAATTACTTTACCCGCTCCTATAATCCCGATCAAAAGATAGGGAACTACCAGGAGAACGAGGATCGGAAATAAGATGTAACCAAGCCCATCACTTTCAAATCGTGCCCGAAAAAACTGGATTTGAGTTAAGTAACCGTGCCGTTTTCCCAAAGCCCATAAGCGAATACCGATAAGAAAGAAAATCGCCATGTGTATTAAACCACTGATCGATGCCATTAAACCATAGGTGCCAATGCCACGCTCAAAGGATTTTCCTGTCGAACCAACAAGAGCAAAGGCAGTCATAGTGGTGCCAAATACACTCATCAGCAGGAGAAACGGACCGATACTGTGACTGGCCACAAAGAAATCACGGCTTGTCCCACGAAACATTCGCCCACTTCCCCATCCTAAAAGTAACAGTAAAGAAAGATAGCCTGAAATGATTAGTAAAACATTCACTGCTCAGAATCCCCCTTTCCTATGTGGTTGGATTTCATAGAAGATAAGCTTTTTTCTTCAGCGTATTTTTCCCATTCGGTCGGCCATGCACGAGTGACTGCCCAAACTCCCAAAGCCGAACAAGCGATGGAAAATAAAGCATGATAAAATAATCCAGTGGGCATACCCAGCCCGACCAAACTTTCATCAGACCAATTCCAAATGTCTTGATGAAGAAACAGTAAAACCAAAAAGAATAACCAAAAGGTTCGCATCGGTACAGTTTTGGAATGGACTGACATTTGCAAAAGCCTCCGCTACTTGCCTATGGCATAAAGATGGGTCTGGGTGGCAACATAAAGGGTCTGGTTGGACACAACGGGCGAACTATAAATAGGGGCACCCAAATTTATAGTCTTAGGCTCAGGCTTTTCTTTTCCATGATCAAAGATAAGCAAATCGCCATCCTCATTCCCCAAAAGTACCTTACCATCCACCAATAAAGTGGACCCCCATATCCTGCTGTACGAATCGTAGGTCCAATAAACCTCTCCAGTCTCGGCATCCAAACAATGAAGAATTCCCGCGTATTCAGCTTGGTAGACCAACCCGTCTGCGATCGATGGTGTAGAAATCGTCCTGCCAATGTCTGTATTTTTCCAAATAACTTCTCCGGTCTTTGCATTCATGCAGGAGAGACGCCCTACCCCGTCTCCATGCTCTGGATCCTGACCGATTGAACAATATATCTTGTCTTGGTAAAGAACAGGTGTGGCAATCAATTCACTGGGACCTGGAGGGGTAGCATAAGGAATTTCCCGACCCTCTTTATCCTTCCGGTAAGTGGGTTCGTTACAATCGACTTTCCATAAAGGTAAGAAAAGATCAAAGCCCTCCTCGTCCTGTTCAGTCTTGTTGGGATAGGCATAAAGAAACCCATCAGTTCCTCCCCAAAATAATAATTCCTGCCCGTCAATCTTGCCATATGTCAAAGAAGACCAAGCCGCATGCAAGGCATGTTCACTTGCCCCAGAACCATCCTCTCCAATAAGTTCACCCGTGTTTTTATCGAGAGCGATCCAACTCGGAGAAAGGGGGCTGGGGATATTGGTATGCGACCAGTCAACTCCATTAGAAGTTGCGACGAATAATCGGTCCTCAACGATCAAAGCAGATGAACTGGTTACATTGTGAGGAAAGACGCCTAGCTCGTCTCGCATATCATAACGCCAAATGATATCGGCATCCAATTTGAGGTTCAATGAATCAAGCGATCCTTTGGGACGAACATATGATTCCTCTTCAGTGTAAGGGCCATCGTTTCCGTTCTTAAAACCGGATAGGTCCAAGCATACCACTTCGCAACGATTGGTCACAACATAAGCCCGACCATTTTCGATAGCTGGAGAAGAACAAACCCCTATATATTCCCAATCGCTTACCTTTCCGGCTCCAAGTTTAGGAATGACCAACTGCCAATCAAAGGCACCCGTTTTTTCATCCAGGCAGATCACCACCCCGCGGTCTCCCTGTTTCTTGGGGTCACGATTTGATTCGTTGTTGGTTCCAACAAGAACCTTTCCCTCTCCAATGGTCACATTTCCGTAGGCCTGCGACCCAAGTTTAGCTACCCATTTAACATTCTGGGTGGTTTTCATATCCACGACTTCATCCTCGAGCATTTTGCCCGGATCAAATTCCAAAGTCAGCCCAGTTTCAGTGGAAACCATGTTTCGCGTTCCATCCTTTCCCCAAACAGGCCAATCTTCGCCATGAGCAATTGCTGTTACTAAAATAGCATTAAGTAAAAAAGTTAAAATAAATGGATTCTTCATCGCTTAATTAAAGTTCGGAAAATTTTCAGGGTTTTGGATAAATGGAGAGATTGTCAAAATAGACTTTCTTTTTGCTTTGGGGCGAAAGGGCATATATTCCGGGAGCTCCCCGCTTATGGGATTGTGAATGTACCTCTTCCAAAGTCCATGCTTCAGGTTCAGGTTCATCTCTTGGCCATGCTTTTGCCCGGATCAATCCTGATCCATTTTCCTGCAAATCAATTTGAGTTTTTAAACGGTACCATTTGTTGGCCTCGATTGGAAAAGGGACAGACCTCTGAAAACGATCGTAATTTGAAACAACTTCGAGTTTGTTTGAATTACCCACAAGAGCAAAAATATACCTCTGATTCACCACCCCAATCGTAGACTTTATTCTTCGATTTCCATCCACCTTGGCGTCCATCTCCACGATGTAATCACTCGCCTGCCAATGCCCTACAAAATTCATGGCTCTTTGAAAAAGTACACGGTCCAAAGTGTTTCCCGCTATACGTTCGCCATCAAGGTCCTGTACTTGCCAACGCATGCGAGCACCCAACCAAGGCAATGGTGGATAAGAAAAAGGCACCCCATCGCTTGCCTGCTGGGTAAGCTCATAGTTGTTTTCAAAGTTTTCTTCGTAAGGTAAAACTGGCAGTATTCTTCCACGGGCAACCCCATGTAATCCTTGATAGGAAGCTCGTATTGCTCCGGCAGAAAGCTTTGCCTGCCGGGAGGCAATCAAATTACCTGGTCCCACGGTTGAAAGGTTTCCATCTAATTCCGCCTTAACTTTAGCAGTAGGTGGAATCCACTTTTCCCAAGTTAACCCATCGCCTAGTTGTTTGATCCGGTGACCTGCGGAGTCCAAGGCAAAAACCCGAAAATTTATTTCTTTGCCTGCGGGCAAAGCGAACTCAGAGGGTACGATTTGCAAAGAAGCAATTTTGCCAGAATTGGGGCTTTCATCTACTTCTTTTTTTCTAAAAGGTTTTGCTTTTATATCCTGTCCAAAACAATAAAGTTTCTTTTTAGATTGGATAAGAATTCTACCATGAGCTACTGACGGTGAGGCTAAGCACGCACTACCTAGATCAAGTTGGCTAAGAAGTTTAGCTTCAGCACCAAGGTCCTTCACCACCGAAACCTGGCCGTCGAACGTAGGTACATATAGTTTACCGTCTGCCCATGTAGGGGCTGCATGGATCTGATCAGGCGAAAGTTTTAGAGTCCAATTAGTTTCACCACTCCGTGCATTATTACAAAATAATTCGCCCGTTTTAACGGTGGTATAGACACGGTCTTTGTAAATAGCCGGTGAACTGGTAAAAGATTCAAGTTCGTCGTTTCGCCAGGCTTCGCTTTGCCTGTCAAGTTCCAGAATGGATTCTCCGAGTACAGGCACCTTGAACGGTTTTCGAATACCCACCATCCTGCCAATACGCGAACTGTCGATATTTTCCTTACCGTGCACAGCAATGACTAAATCTTCATGCAGAACTACTCCTGCATTCACTCCACCGTGAGACATTTTAAAACGCCAAAGAGGTTGTCCGGTTCGGGCATTCACACAGACCACATGACCGCAGCCAGTACCGCTGTAAAAAACCCTTCTGCCATCTTCTAAGTTTTCAAAAACCAATGGCGCAAAAGAACTGTCTTTGGGGGTGGTACCAGGAGTGGAAATCCAGACGAGATCACCGTTTTCCTTATCGAATGCATAAAACCTGTCCCTCGCTGGTCCATTAGTTCCCCAGTTTGCAGTAATGGCGTGTAAAATGACTAATCCCTCGTCAACACAAGGACCCCCTGTTCGGCCGTTTGGAAAAGTGAGTCGGGAGAACTCCTCCATTAAGGAGCGCTCCCACAACAGAGAACCATCGGTTGCATAGGCAAGAAGTTCACCTGCACTTGTTTGGAAATAAACATTTCCAGATTGGGGATCAACGCAGGCTGATCCTACCCCATATCGATCATAAACAATATCACTTATAAAATCTTGCCGCCGCTGGTCCCAAATCAATTCACCACTTTTTAAATCTAAACAAGTTAGGCTTTCCTCCACCTGTTCTCCGCTTCCATAATATCCAAATTGGTAAACTTTCCCTCCTGCCACTACCGGAACTCCCCCACCCTGTATTTCATGAGTCCAAAGAATTGTACCAGCTAATTCATCAGGTAATCCTTTTTCGGTAGAAACTCCCATGCCCTTATCACCACGGGCAAAGAGCCAGTCAGACGATTTATTTTCCAAACGAAGCGTACTCGTTGCCTTGATGGTGGTTTGCTGTGGAGAGCCGAGGCGTATGCATGAGCTTACCGAGAGCAACAAAACAATAGCTAAGAAAAAATGCAGTTGGGATTTCATGAATCAGTATTTTAAAAAAATAAGAATTAAGCAGACCTGAAATTGGTAACCTTAGGAACTTTTAAGTCAAACCCGCTTGAGCTAAGGTCAGTAAATTTTTAAGTGACACTTTTAATTAGAAATTTATCAACTAGTCACTTCCCCATTGATAAGCATACCCAACTTCCAGAACTCGACCTACAATGCATGCGGCCATTAGCATAACTTAGAGGAGTCCAATTGTTTTTACCCCCAAGAACATGGAAACGAACAAGTTCATTAAAGCCATTTGAAGAAGCCTTGACTAAGGCAAGCTCACCTCGATCACTCAGCACAGCCAAGGTCTTATCAATTAGTATAACCGTACCCACACCAAAACCGCGCTCTTCCCAAATTTTCCGCCCATCACTAAGTTCCAAACAAAAGAGAGTGGCACGTTTTGCATTGGCACCTGTCTGACCATGAACGCCATAAGCATATCCATTTAGATGAATCAAGCTGGCCATTTGACAAGCCACCCCGTCAGATTCCCAAAGTACCTTGGGCTGAGAACTTTTAAGATCTAATAAAGCAGCACCCTTTCCATATCCACTGGCAACCAAGACTTGATCACCAAGATCCATTGGTTGGGCAGCATTGACCTCGTACCTGGTTTTATGCTGGTAGGAAACTTTTTCCTCCCCTGTTTGCAGATCGTGCAAAGATAAACCATATTGATTGAACACAACAATTTCAGAAGGATTACTAGCACGTAGGTAGGGGCTGGCATAACCCGCTTCCGCGGTTCCGCCTCTCCAAACTTCATTTCCAGTTGTTATGTTCAATGCAACTAAAGATCCATCGGATGACCCAGTTTGTACAATTACTTTATTTTCCACGACTAGGGGTGATCCAGAATATCCCCAAGTAGGGCAATTTCCATCAAGTTCATCCACTAGATGCCTTTGCCAAATTACTTTCCCCGTGTTTGCATCCAAACAAAACAACGGACCCTCGTGCCCCTGTAAATAAACCTTACCCTTAAAAATCGTTGGAGTGGATCGAGTACCTCCCTGGAAATATTTGTCTCCGAGTCCAGATTCATATGTATGAGTCCACAACACCTTACCGTTTTGGGACTGCACGCAATAAAGTGTATTTCGGTTATCTTTGTAACCCTGAGTGTAAGCAAGTCCGTTTGCCTCCACTACAGATGAATAGCCCAGCCCGACTTCAAGCTTCCACAAAATCTGAGGCTCTTCGTTACCCCAGTCCAATCGCAAAGTTTTTTCTCGAGATTGATGGTTTCGATCAGGACCGCCATAAGTTGGCCAATCCGAACCTTTAGTAGAATTAAGAATGAAGAAAAGTATGGATGAGACGAAAAACAACTTCATCTGTCAATTCATTGACTTTGACCACATTAAAGTCAATCTTGCCTAACTTTTAAAAACAAAAGCTTTTCGAAGAGAAAATTACTAAATGAAGCTTAGATAGGTCCGATTACTGATTGATCACCAAGTAAAAAAGATAATTCCAGATCGTCAGAATAATAACTACTGGTATTTGCAAGTAAAGAATCTGGCCCATACTTCTTGGCACTTAATGAAACAACTATATAGTCAGCATTGGTCGGGATTTCGAATTCAGAACTTATTTCATTCCATGTATTTGGGTCTCGGTCGGAAGGTAAGTTTTTTTCAACTCTCGCGAGAGCTTGTTCACTAAAATTTCCTCTATCTTTAAATGCCTGTAATGTTAGACCAAATTCGGCTCCTTCTTGGGTTGCTCCAAAGCTTTGGTTAAATTTGACCGCAGCAAATATACGAGCCGTAGTTCCCCCGTTGTTTTTAAGTACTTCGCGAACATCCAAAACCTGTACAGTTTCTTCAACATGAGCGAATTGAGATTCTACATTTATCGACATCTTTTCAAAACTTAACATTTTTGACCCCGATGCAGGCAGAACTCCCTTCTCGGAAGGTATGTCAAGATACGGTTCACGATTCCATCTTTTGACTAAGCCGTGTAATTCAAATGCTCCACCTTGGGCCGTGCGATCGTTAGAACGCAAAATTTCCATTCCCTCTCTTGCATGCTCTTGAACAGATGGGCGAATACTCAATTCGTTAAAGGGTTTAAATAAGTTTTTTTTATCTAAAACTCGTTTATTGGAATTGAAAGAGGAATTAGCAAGCTTGGCAGAAGTTACAGCGTCAGAAAAAGCAGACTGATGATGAATTTCTGCAATTTGAGATTTGTTGTCAAAGGATGTGCGGAATGCCCACCAAATACCGATCATAGCGACTAAGGTTGCTGCAATTGAACCAACCCAGGCAACCAAAGGAAAAGAAATCAGTTTAGATGATTTTTCTTCACGCTCATGCAGGTCCATACTACTAGGCTCCCAGTGCAACAGAGATTCGATGCGAACAACCTCCAAATAACGTAATCGATTACTGCGAGAACTCATTAACATTTTATTTAAATGTAAATGTTCTTCGTCGGAAATCATTCCATCCAACAGTTTGCTTGATAGGCGAACTAATTGGTCATCTGTTATTTCTGTATTCATTTTGAATCTATGCTTAATTAGCACTTATTCACAAAATGATACCAGAAATTTAACTTTTTCAGGATTCTTCCTCGATTTCAAGCTGAGGAATCTTCAATTGAACGCATTTAATAAGATTTTGACGGATACGAAAAAGAGTTCCTGAAATCGCTCCGATTGGACGGTTTAGGATTTTGCAAATTTCTTTCATAGGTGCATCTTCTTTAAATCTCATCTTGGCAATATCTCTCATATGATCGGGCAATAAGTCATAACAAATCTGCAAGGCTTTTTGAGTAAGTTGATGCCTTTGAATATCGAAATCCTCGCTGGCCAAAGCCTCAGTTAATTCATTACTAAAGCAAACTTTGCTTCTTCGCTTTTTCGTGAGATGGGCAAGAACTTGATACCTTGCAATATTAAAAGCCCAGGAACGGAAATTGCCATCAGGCTTATATTCCTGTGACTTTTTACAGAGGATTAAATTGGTTTCCTGAAGAACATCCTCTGCATCGCTTCGATTGGGAAGTAAGCTTAAGATAAATGCATAGAGGTTTCTTTGGATCCCAACAAGGTTTTGAGAAAATTCAAAAGAAACGGAGTTTTCAGACACAAACCCAAAGGAATGCGGTTTTAAGCCAACGTCAATGACGTTAGAAAAGGTATTAACCACGGGGTTGCCTTTCAACCTTTTCTTAGTTTTGATAATCTATCATGCAAACATGGCATTGTATCGCATTAATTATCATAAGTGTAGCTGTGTTTTTTTATGCCTCATTTATGGACGAAATCGAAGAAAGGTCTAAATCCTCACTGCTTGCACTATCTAATCATTCCATCGAAACTTCTAAAGGAAGTGTCGAGGAACCCTTAGTACCCACCTCCAAAACATGGGCCGAAATCTTTTTAACCCTAGAGTCGGACATTGCCGAACCATATGCACTACTACTTCACGAAGAAGCGTTGGAATCAGTAGGATTAATCAACACTTTATATACAGATTTGGAAAAAAGCCCCATTGCCAAAGAACTAATCTTCAGCCCCTTTACTAGCGAACTTTTAGACGGCAATGAACGGCAAATCTTATCCTCGCTTATCTCGATCCGGCCTAGATCCAAAAATTCATTAGAAGTGATTTGCAAAGGACATTCCAATCGATCCGCTGCTTTACTATCTGAAATGATGATACGCACTTACAATCAATTAATTCATTCCGAGACTATCGAATCTCCACTTCCGCTAAGCCTGAGTGAAAAGTTTAAAAAACATCAGGAACTTAAAAGCCAAATGGAGGAACTGAAAGTAAAGATCCAAGAAGAAACAGAAGGATCGCCAGAAGAAAGTGTTGAAGTGATGGCCATCCGTTCTGAAATCATGCAAGTGGAAGATGAAGTTAATTTACATAAAAACCATCTGGTAAAGATTGAAGTGATTCACCAAGATAAGCTTGATCCTATGGAGTATTTACACATTCCGCCTATTCGCGATTTCGGGCAGGTTTCTCAACTTGGCAATATTCTTGAACAATTAAAATCCATGCGACTCGATCAGACTCTCAATAAGTTTACCCGCGAAGAAGTCGAAAAAAACATTCTTGCTACCAGCCAAGACCTAGAAAAACAAGTAGTCACTGCTATTGACCACCTTAAAAAGACTGTTTCTGAACTTTTGCTCAGAAAAAAAGACCTGCAAAAGACTATTTTTGATCATATATCCGAAGCGAAGTTAGCACTTTCCCAAAGTGAAAACATCAGACGGTTCAAACAAATCAAAATCTTGGCATCGAACCTTCACAAAGATTATGAAGATGAAACCCTGAGATGGATTGCCTGTAAATCTTCCTACACCCTTTACCGCACTCCTGAATAAGGGTCATCGAGGCTGCCAATTAAAATTACTTGGAAGACAATATGCAGAGGCAAAAGTTTACCCCCTTACAAAATCTATTCATTCCCAAAATTCCGGGAATTAGAAAGGGGCTTTTTTCGAACCCTTCATCCAATGATTTTAAAGCGGGTATTAATGTTGCCCTCTTGGCGATTCCTCAGGGTATGGCTTATGCTTTGGTTGCTGGGCTTCCCATTCATTATGGTTTATTGGGATCCGCAGTTGCCGCCTTGATCGGGGGAATCTTTGGCGGGGGCAGGTTTATTACCTTGGGGCCAACCAATGCAACTGCTGTGCTCTTGTTTGGAGCGTTTACAAGCGTTGGCCTAATTGGTACTAATGGTCTAGCCAACTCTTCCTCCTTACTCCTACTTCCAGTGATTTTATTCACTTCCGGACTCTTTCTGGTTTTAGCCAGCCTATTTCGAATCTCTTTCATCGTTCAATTTGTTTCCCGTACAGTGATTACTGGTTACATTACTGCGGCGGCTTGCCTTATCATTGCCAATCAAGGTCGACATGTTATGGGAATCTCGACAAGCGAAGATACGCCCCCTTCAACATTTTTGGGCATTCTTTTTTTCCTTATTACCCATTTGGATTTAATCGCTTGGCCAGCCATTATTCTAAGTGCATTCACTGCTGCAGTTTATCTTTTAATTCAGCTACGATCCCCAACACTTCCAAGCGTAGCCGGTGCCCTTATTGCCGCCTCCATCGCTGGGCACTACATGGGAAATGCCGGTTTTTCGATTATACGATTAGAAAATTTTTCGATTGGTAAAGATTTGTTGGTGTTACCCAGCTTCGATTTACTAATGGAGCACGGCCCACTCATTCTCTCAACCTCTCTTGCAGTTTGCCTGCTTTGCTTGCTCGAAGGATTATCCATCGGTAAGTCTCTTTCTGCCCGTGCTGGAGGTCGAATTGATTCGAATCAGGAAACTTTTGCCATCGGCATGGGAAATCTTGGCTGTTCTCTCTTTTCTGGAATGCCTGCATCTGGATCTCTCACTCGCTCGACCTTGAGTGTGGCAAGCGGTGCCCGCACCAACCTCGCAAATTTAATTACTGGATTGGTCATTTTTATTGGCATGTTCGCACTCAATGATCTCGTGCAGTTTATTCCAATCTGCTCTTTAGCCACTCTGGTCATTTTTATTGGTATTTCCCTGGTAAAGATCCGACAAATTCGAACGGTTGCCCGAGCCACACGTTCTGATGCTTTTGCCTTTGCCGTTACACTCTTGGTGGGCCTGGCTTTTTCTCTTCAATTGGCAATCTTTGCCGGGGTTCTCACCTCTGTACTTTTGTTTTTGCGAAAAGTTGCCCAGCCTCAACTGATTGAATACGGCTACACAAAGGAAGGTGATCTTGCTGAAGCATCAGCACTCACCAAGCGTGCTGAACCGGAAGTATTCATTGTCCATGTAGAGGGTGAACTCTTCTTCGCCGCGGCCGATTTATTTTATGAACAAATTCGCAGAGTAGGCGAAGATCCAAATCAAAAAGTGTTAGTTCTAAAAATGCTCAATGCCCATAATATGGATGCCACTTCGGTCTTGGCCCTCGAAGAACTTTTGGAATATCTAAGTGAAAAGGACTGCCATGTCATTCTCTGTGAAATTCGTAAGGATTGTTTGCGCATCCTAAAGAATTCGGGTGCTCTTACTCGGATGAATAGAAGGAATATCTTTCCTTTCGTTCCCAGTAACCCAACTTTATCGACCGCAAAAGCAATCAGGCGGGCAAAATCATTAGTAAAAGGGGGAACCGCAAAGGTCACTATCTTAGCAGACGAAAAAAAGAAGTTCTAGGGTTAGGTTTCTGACAGTCAGGTTAAATCATAGGAGGTGGATTAAAATCTGTTCTGGTCTCCGTGGGTTTCGGCTTTACTGCGGGTGTAATGCTTTCAACTGCTTCAGTTGCATCCGAGATATTTTCTACAACTACATCTTCATTTTCAGTCAGTTCCTGCTGGGCTTCTTTCATTTCAAGAAACCTGGTATGATTAAATTGGCTCAGAGCTTTTAGCTCTTGCTGAGCCTCTGCATGATCGGCCTTGAGCACCTCCAGTTTCTTGCGGACATCTTCATTTTCTTCTCGCGTCCTGCCACCACCACTCAAAAAGGCTTCACTCTCTCTGATATTTTTAGCCAAGGTGCGAATCTCAGATAGAATTTTGCCCTTTTTTGTATCAATATTGAACTTTGGAGAAATGGTTTTCTTAGCAGCCAAAAAGGTGGAATGGCTACCTTCCTCGATAGAAATAAGCTCTTTTTTAAGAACCTCAACATAACCTTCAGCACCATCAATATCTTGGCTTACATTATGACCTTCTTTGTATTTTTTCTTCAGTAATCGAAGCTTAGTTTTATGATCAGCGATTTCTTGCCTAACTTTATTTTTGGCAAGTATACGCTTTTGAACTTCTGAGAGTTCTTCTTTGTCACTAGGAGTTTCCATTAAAATTTATTTCGCTGAAAATATAATGTTTTACACTAAAAAATCTTTAATCGGTTAGACCTATAACCAATAATGGGATTTAAGTGTCCTGAGTTGTCAAACATGAAGTTGATAAAAATTCATTGAATTTGCCCAGATTTTGTCGACTGCGTCTACATTCAACAAATTGCACGCATACTCCCCAACCTTGTTAATGAACGCGGGCTCATTTCTTTTTCCTCGATGGGGAACTGGGGCCAAGTAGGGGCTATCGGTTTCCAGCATCAATTTTTCTACACCTTGGTATTTTACCGCATCCCATAATTGATCATTTTTAGGAAAAGTGAGAATACCAGTGAAGGATGCCCTACCTCCACGCTCAATGAGTTTTTTTATCTGAGCAACACCTTCAGTGAAGCAGTGAAAGACCACCCTTTCCCAGTTTACTCCAGAACGATCAATTTCTTCCACACAATCATCGAATGCAGCACGGGAATGAATAATGATCGGACAATCGAATTGCCGAGCCCATAATAATTGCCGGCGCAACGCTTCCTTTTGCCAATTAATAATTTGCTCAGCAAGCTCAGGTTCTTTGGGAAGTCGAAAATAATCCAATCCAATTTCGCCCAAAGCAACTGGGCTTTTATTGCTTTCCCAAAAGGTAGGAAGGCTCGAAATGTGGTCTGCCCAATTTGCATCAACATATCCTGGATGTAGTCCAACCGAGTAATCTATTTTCCCACAGTATTTTATCGATAATTCGAGGTAATCTGCCCAGTCTTCTGGAGAGGTCCCCACCGTGACCATTCTGCTAACTCCAGCTTCGTCTGCCCGTTGAAGAACACTTTCAAGTTCTCCCTTTTTGTGGAAACTTTGCAAATGACAATGTGTATCAAACCAAGACATCTCCTCGACCTATACGAAAAGATTTGCCATCATAGCCACCTTAAATCCTTTTTTTTTAAACTTCGATCAACCAACAGAACAGAATTATGGAAAACGTTATTATTTTAGGAACCGGATGTGCCGGATTTACTGCTGGTATTTACACAGCCCGAGCAAACCTTAATCCCTTAATATTAGAGGGCAAACAACCTGGTGGCCAACTTACCACTACCTCGGAAGTTGAAAATTTTCCAGGATTTCCACAAGGAGTGGATGGTTATGATTTGATGGACAACCTGCGTAAACAGGCGACTAAATTTGGTGCTCGCGTGGAAAATGCCTTCATTGATCGCGTTGATTTTTCTGACGATTGCAAAACTCTTTATTCCGGAGAAAAATCTTATAAAGCCAAAGTGGTGATCATTGCTACTGGAGCCGCACCTCGCCTACTTGGCATCCCCGGAGAACAAGAAATGTACGGGGGCAAGGGTGTAACCACATGCGCAACTTGCGATGGTGCATTCTATCGGGACATGGAAGTAGTGGTGATTGGTGGGGGAGATTCGGCCTGTGAAGAGGCTTTGTTTCTAACTCGCTTCTGTTCAAAGGTTACCCTGGTTCACCGAAGAGATGAACTACGGGCATCTAAAATTATGGCAGAACGCACTCTGGCCCACGAAAAAATTGAAGCAGTCTGGGACTCGGCAGTGGAAGAAATACTTCCCGGTGAAGATGGAAGGGTCAAAGCGATCAAAACTAAAAATTTGAAAAGCGGAGAGGCTGGAGAAATTGCCTGTAAGGGTGTTTTTATTGCCATCGGACACCTGCCCAATACTCAACCCTTTCAAGGGATCCTCGATCTCGATACCAATGGCTATCTCGTGCCTGCAAATGGTAGCATGGTTAAAACTTCACTTCCAGGAGTCTTTGTTGCCGGCGACTGTGCTGATCATGTATACAGACAAGCCATCACCGCGGCTGGAATGGGTTGCCAATCTGCGATCGAAGCGGAACGTTGGTTAGCGGAAAGCAACTAAAGCGGAACTCATACCCAAAGGTCCATTAGATGAAAGACGTGGTGCAAAACGTTGCCACATATCTTTCATCCACGGCTGAGCAGCGACCTGACCAACCCGCCCTAGTCTCGGGTGCAGGCAGTCCTAAGTTTTCCCCACTTTCCTTTTCCCAACTTGACCATGCCGTTGACGGTGCGGTGAGTGAACTCGTAAATTCGGGCATATCCGCGGGAGATAAAACTTTGCTCTTTGTAAACCCGGGACCCGGCTTAATTATTTGGGCATTTGCTCTGTTTCGTCTGGGAGCCATTCCCGTCATTATTGATCCGGGGATGGGGGTCAGGTCCTTTCTTTCCTGCATTCAAAGAACCAAGCCAAACGCCATGGTTGGTATCTCTCGTGCCTTTTGGCTGAGCCGCTTACTCCCACGTTCCTTTCGTACTGTTCGTTGCCGCCACCTGGTGCACCCCGGGTTCTATACTTTCAATAAAAAGCAGGAACAATCCTTCATTCCCAGGAGGACTTTGCCCGATGAATTAGCTGCTATCGTCTTTACCTCTGGGTCCACGGGAAACCCCAAAGGAGTCAGGTATTTACACCGTACCTTTGACGCTCAAATCTGTGCTCTTCAAAATGTTTTTGGTATGGAAGCCGGTGAGGTTGACCTTACCACCCTTCCGATTTTTGGCCTGTTTAATCCAGCTCTCGGCATCACCTCGGTTCTCCCTGATATTGATCCACGCCGACCAGCTCAAGCCGATCCTGAAAAACTTGTACGCTCTCTGCTTGATCATAATGTCACCACTGCATTTGCCTCTCCGGTAATCGGAAAAAAAGTTGCGAATGAATGCCAAAAGTTGGGCACTTCCTTGAATAAAATAAATCGCTTTTTTCTCGCCGGGGCCCCCGTACCCCCGAGCTTGGCTGAACAACTCAGTCAATGCCTACCTCATGGGCAGGTTATTGTACCTTACGGAGCCACTGAAGCCCTTCCCGTTTCCTCTACTGTTGGCTCTCAGATTTCCGAGTGCAAGAGCTCGACACTCAAAGGTAAGGGTTCTTTGGTCGGATCACCGATACCCGGAGCGAAGGTTTGTATTGTTAATATTACCCAAGCTCCATTGCCCGATTATCCGGAAGGTTTTGACGGTTTGAAGAAAGGAGTAGTTGGAGAAATCTGCGTATCTGGAAAGATGGTAACCGCGGGATACGATCGAATGCCTGGAGCAACCTGTGACGCACGGTTTAAAATTGGCAAAGCAGAATACCACAGAATGGGCGATCTTGGATATATCGACGAACACAAGAGGTTACGATTTCTAGGTCGCAAAGCTGAATGTGTACACACTGCAAATGGACTCATCGAGACTGAACGCTGTGAACCTGCAATCTCTCAACTTTCTTTTGTTCAACGTTGTGCCCTGATTGGTCTTAGGGAGTCGCCCAAGCAGGAACCCTGCCTGGTAGTCGAGCCGGTCCGTTCACAAGTTCGTCAGCATGGCGAAATTGTATTGCGCCGGAAAATTCTTGATGCCTGCCAAGATTCCTTTCCAGAGTTTCAGATTCAAAGAGTCTTTTTTGAGAAAAAAATTCCGGTTGATGCCCGACATAATGCCAAGATTCATAGGCTTGCACTCTCGCGCAAATGGTCCCGCTGGGTTGCCCGCAAACCAAAGTTGGGAAAATTAACATGAAAATTCTGGTTACCGGAGGAATGGGCTTTGTAGGAAATGCCCTGGTGCATACCCTCCTTAAAAGAGGCCATGAAGTTCATGCCCTAGGCAGGAGCGTTAATCCCCCTAGAGAAAAACTCCTGCCCGGATTAATTTATCACAGCCACGATCTATCCAGGAAACCTTTATCCAAAGATTGGTTTAAAAAAACAGACGTTGTTTTTCATGTCGCAGCCAAAGCTGGTGTGGGTGGAAAGTATCTTGATTACAAACTGGCAAACTTGATTGCCACCGAAAAACTGCTCCAAACTTGCAAAGAATATGAGGTCTTAAAGTTTATTTATACGAGCACTCCAAGCGTTGTTTTTTCTCCCAACCCCATACGGGGAGGGGATGAATCTTTGCCCTATTCAAAAGAAAATTTTTCTCCCTACGCCTCGACCAAATCTCTGGCCGAGCAAGCAGTTCTTTCCGCTGATGATCCCGCGGGGTTGAGAACGCTTGCTTTGCGACCCCATTTAGTTTGGGGACCTGGCGACCCCCATCTTCTTCCCCGAGTGGTCGCACGTCACCGTGCGGGAAGATTAAAGATTATTGGAGATGGAAAAAATCAGGTCGATCTGACCCA
>ERZ1046876.608-NODE-608-length-26760-cov-5.427935_pt1 | contig 26760 bp, 28 predicted proteins | sample MGYA00383094_ERZ1046876 | MGnify/ENA primary metagenome ERZ1046876 (study PRJEB29581, sample SAMEA5548364) | metagenome | biome: marine; feature: coastal; material: water | depth 50 m | study: Short-term variability in the microbial, nano- and picoplankton...
ACACTTCCCTCCGGCAAATTATCCGCAAGGTGCAAAGCAACTCCTTCCCCCATCCGCCAAGCCTTGCTCATGACAATTGAAGCAGCACGCCCCCGGACTGATCCATAAGGCAGGCTGGTCATAAGATCTGTGGCTTTAAATAAATTTGATTCAGCCAAGCCATGAATAACACCCACAAAATAAGGATTATTTTTTCCTTCAAAGTTTTCCTCGGCCCACGCAATCGCAGAGTCCGCATCCTCTCGCGCCCACGCGTCTAAAACGGAATTGGATCCCATACGTTTTTCAAAGCCATCCAAATTTTCTACCCACTCCAAAGCAGCTCGGGGATCGGTCTGCCCCCAACTAAAAGTTAACATTCGTAATTCGCTCGACCGAGTCGGGCCTTCGGGCAGTTTTTCATAAATCTCAAGAGCGGTGGCTACACTATCACTTGTGGGGTTTTGTAAGAGCTCAGCAAAGGCCTGCAATCGGGTAACTGGATTAGAAGAACCCATTCTTTCCGGCAATGAGGATCTTGCCATTCGGCCATTTCCTTTTCTTTCTCTCTCTGTTGAAAAGTTCAGATCCTGTTGTAGAGTTTCCATGGTGTCTGCGGTGAACACCTTCGGGGAATCAGCATTTTTTATCTTCTCGATACTCTCCTCAGGTAAAAGAGATGGTGGCGCACCCAAGGATACCATTCCATTCATTCCGTGTTCCATACCAAGCCAATAGGCAAAGAGTGCACTCGATATCCAAAATATGATTAAAAATATTTTATTCATTGCTTACCTTTTTATTGCCCAAGGCATAAATCGCGAGACACACCCAGGAAGTTACAAACAAAATTCCTCCCCATGGTGTTACCTTGATCAAAAATATCGGGCCTCCAAGTACCCATCCATAAATACTAAGACAAAAAAGAATGCAAGCTACCACCATCATCCACCCAGATATCAAGATGAGCCATCGCTTACCTCTGTCCTTGCACAAATAACTTAATCCACACAGAGCCAGCCCATGGAACATTTGATAATCCACAGCGTTTCCCCACGCCTTTTCTTTTCTTGGACTGTCTACAAAAATTTCCGCCAAACCATGAGCCCCATAAGCACCAAGTAAAATTGCTAGGGCCACAATCAGGGATCCGATAGACAAAAAAATTAAATCTTTTTTTCTAGTTTTTTTCATACAGGGCAAACGATTTAATAAAGTAGAACACGAAAACCTTGATATATCGATAATTTGAAACAGCAAAAGCAATGCTTGGTTACGATTTCCACAAGGATTTATAAAAAGAATGGTCCTCTCGAATCTAGAGAGTTCATCTATAAATGAAGGCCAAACTTAGCGAGCACTTTTGTCATGATAAAATAAAGAGTTCCCGTTAGTGCGATGCCGGCAGACAGAGAAAGTGGAAAACTGATACCTTTGCGCAACAACCAAGGAAGTAATAAAAATATGGGAAGCGATGGGAGAACATACCAAAAAGTTCCTTCAGCATGGGATGCAATTTTAGAAATTTCTACTTTTTCTCCATACATCCAAATCATGCTCAGTACCGATACTAAAGGTAAGGAAGCGAGCAGGCTGGCAAGCAACGGAAGCTTTTTCGATATCTCCGAAACCAATACAATAATCGCCGCTGAAATTACTAACTTTATTATATACCAAATCATAAGCTTTCCTCTTTTTTTGGAATTGATATTAAATTAATTATGGCAAAATTCTTCACATCCTTCGTTGTTTAATTCCGATATTATTGCAGATATGATTACGAACAAGATAATTTAACCTATCGATGAACCCAGAAAAAAATTTAAGAAATCGTATTCACTGACTCAAACATGAAGACTGCCCGTATTTTAATCAGTTTAATAATTGAAACCGCAGGTACTTATTTCCTGAGAAAACACTAATGAACAGATTACCCCAAGAATGGAAAAGAACCCAACTGCAAACCAAGAGTAATCGAGGCAGCAGCTTGGGAGTAGAATAATGATACTCCCCCCCCATACTCCTCCTCAGGGACATACGAAGCCTTTGAGACCGGTTGTAAGCTCATTGCTTATCAACAAAGATGAAGTACTTATTTTACAACGATCACGAGCTGTTGGTAGCTTTCAGGGTTATTGGTCCTGTGTATCAGGTTACTTAGAAAAAGGAGAAGACCCTAAAGAAACTGCATATCGTGAGATCTGGGAGGAAACTCGTAAGGAAGCCTCAGACATAGAATGTACCCAAGCCGCTGGCCCATTTTACAGCGAAGTACCCGAAGTTGTTTTTGAAAGCTATTGGTTTCTTTTCAGAAGCAAAGATCAAAAAATTACATTGGACTGGGAACACGATTCATATCTTTGGGTATCTCCCAAAAATATCAAAGATTATAAAACCGTACCTTGGTTTCAAACCATGATCGATGTTTTTGTGAGCAAAGATAATGTCAAGGGTGACCCGCCGCCTACAGGCAGCGCCACTCTGCAACAGGGGTAAGGGTTTGAGTAAAGAGGGTCATGTCGCCTCGGGGCATGTAGGCGGTTGGTGTCCACCCGCTTGTTAGTGCGTGTAGGCGGTTGGTGTACACCTGCTTGTTAGTCTCAGTCTGGATTGCTTAATGGGATTCCGATGTCTGAAAAAAGTTCTCGGAGTGCCACTTAATTCCAGTTGCCTGCATATCCATGGAGTTCACCAGAATAGTTGGAGCAAAGAAAGTTTATATCGATATTGCCCACAAACTCCCCCGACTACCCATAAAATATGAAGGCGTGGGGTGGATAGAAACAATCTGCAACGGGATGAACGCCTGTAACTGTAGCTTCGAGAGTTGTGATCTGTTCGTCGGTAAGTAGAAACCCGTCGTGCGGGATTCGTGTGGAGTTCAAGTTACCATCTCGATCAAGAATTCGAGCAAACGACTGCTCGTACTCCCAATTCAATCTGAAAGCCCTTACTTCTTTAAATGTAAAATGCCACTTTCCGGGTTTCGATCCTGAGTTTGTTGATCATGAGCCAGCCATTAGCACGATGACTCCCAATGTGGCTCGTAGAAAGGTGCTCATATTTTGGACTTACCAGAGCATATAATCCTAGAAATCAACTTACTTGGAAGAGGTAGAATCGGTTGAGACAGTCGGAGACTTAAGTAATCTGAACAGAGGAGAGTCTGTCGTCAAAATCAAGGACATATCTTTGGCCAGAACCTCCCGGTAAGTTTCCAATGTTTTGAGGAAAGCATAAAACTCTACAGATTGTGGATTCTGATCATAAGCTTCTGCATAAATTGCTGAGGCTTTCGCATCTGCTTCCCCGTAGATTTTTTGAACTGACTTATAAGACTCAGACTCAATTTCCTGTAGATCGCGTTCTTTTTTCCCCATTATCTTTGCCGCTTCCCCTGCTCCTTCGGAACGAAATCGGGAAGCAATCTGTTGGCGCTCACTGACCATTCGTTCATAAATCCGGCGGCGTACAGTTTCATTGTAATTAATACGCTTAAAACGGACATCAAGTAATTCGATACCAAACCCAGAGAGCTTTTCCGCAGCTTTTTCAAAGATTTGCTGCTCTACCTTTTCGCGCCCAACTTTTATGGGGTAGAGTGTACCCAGTTGCTCGATTCCCTTGACCAATGCTTGGTCTGTCTTTGCTACACGATCCTTGGTTGTTCTAACGATTTCGATCAGCTCATGCTTCGCAACTGCATTTCGGGTTTCACTGCCAAGAATATCATCCAACCTCGACAAGGCACTTCGCTCATCACGCAAACGCAAAAAGTACTGCATGGGGTCATTGATTCTCCAACGGGCAAAGGTGTCAATAATCAGGTAGGTTTTATCTTTGGTAGACATTTCATTAGAAGGGCCATCCCAAGGAAGGAAACGTTTCTCGATGCGATTAACCTCTTGGATAAATGGAATCTTGAAGTGCAAACCTGCCTCCGTTACTGGCTCACCTACTGGTTTCCCAAACTGGGTAAGAATGACTTGGTCTGTCTCCTCAACAACATAGGAACACATATAAAAGCTGATAACTCCAAAAAGAATTGGAAGTAATAGTAATTGAATCTTCATCGTGCCAATCCTCCTTGTTTCATAGAGTTAAGTTGTAAAAGTGGGAGCACTTGTGATGCGTCCTCATCAATAATAATTTTTTCACCCATTTGAGGAATGACTTCCTTTAGCGTTTCTAAATACAGACGGGTCCGGGTGACACTTGGGGCTTTCATAAATTCTTTAAAACGGGAATTAAAACGGGAAACATCACCCAATGCTTCATTAACTCTTTTCAAGGCATATCCTTCGGCTGCTTGGATTTTTTGATCGGCAACACCACGGGATCGAGGAATCTCTTTATTGTATTCGCCATTGGCTTCATTAATCATGCGCTCACGCTCCTGCTGGGCCTGGTTTACCTCGTTAAAGGAGGCCTGTACCGGAGGCGGAGGATTCACATTCTGTAACTGAATTTGGTCTATACCAAGTCCAAGTTCATATTTTTTCACCAATGTCTCCAATCGATCACGAGCTTCCTCTTCAATCTCTTGCCTTCCGATGGTGATGACCTCATCTACGGTTCGATCGCCCACGACAGTGCGCATGACCGACTCAGAAACATACCTAAGAGTACCCTCCGGATCCAAGACATTAAAAAGGTAAAGGCGAGGATCATTAATACGATATTGTACGATCCACTCCACTTCAGCCGCATTTAAATCTCCCGTCATCATACTTTTTTCGCGATCCCGAGTCCGGCGCTCGGTGTACTGATTGGGGTTGGTTGCCCCGATGCTGCCAAAGCCATATTCCTGCTTCAGCTGCCTGCGAACAGGAAGAACATACACCTCATCAACCCCGAAAGGCATTTTAAAACGAAGTCCTGGCTCCACCGTCTTTAAATATTTACCGAACCTCAGAACCACTCCCTGTGATTCCGCCTGCACAGTGTAGAAAGATGTCGCAATTCCTGCCAACGCGGCAACGGCTACGATCACCCAAATAACCAATCCATTCCGGATGAAGTCAGGGATGTTAATTTCTATTTCTTTACTCATGATTTTCTTGTATAACTTTTTTTGGAAACTGTAGAAAGGATTGGTATTTACTTAACTTCATACTTCCTGCGAAGGGAAGTCTTTATTTCCTTTGCGGTGTAAACGAAACTATTTTCAGATTTTGTTCTGAGCATCCGTATGGTTTTGGAGACAAATGGAACGTCGTCCATAAATCGGTCACGTGCTGGGTAGTGCTGATCAAACGGATATGTAGAACCATGGCCTTCAAGAGAACTTCCTGATTCTGAGTCCACTACTTCAAAATAAGAAAACCCTGCCTCCAAGCACACTTCCGCACATCGGAGGAGGCAAAGTTCCCCGGTTGCTGGGTGATAGCCACCCTTAAAAGTAACCCTCCGTAAACCCTCACCTAAATTGGTGTCCTCGTAGTAAGATGGACCATATAAAGTACCCACCCCACAGCTTGAAACTCCCCAGAGCCCGCAGATGAGAAAAAGGTATTTTAATGAGGTCACATGTGTTAGGTTAGTCTTTTCTTAAAATGGAGCAAATTCTTTGCAATTATGAACCCGAACGCTTTGCATCGCGCTTGCGCTCATTAAAATCAAGAATTCTTTTTCTCAGACGAATACTTTTTGGGGTAACCTCAACCAACTCATCGGGTGCAATGTATTCAATTGCACGTTCCAATGAAAATTTAATAGCCGGCGTTAGTGCTTCAGTCTTATCGCTTCCTGAAGCCCGGTGATTGGTAACATGTTTTGCTTTCGTCGGATTAACAGGTAAATCATCAATCCTTGGGTTTTCACCGACTATCATTCCCTCATACACCTCTTCTCCAGGGCCCACAAATAATTTGCCTCGGGTTTCAATGTTTCGGAGGGAATAAGTCATCGATTCACCTTTCTCCATGGATACCAAGGTTCCGGATCGGCGCGTACGAATATCACCAGAGTCCGGGCGGTATTCTTTAAATAAATGAGACATTATGCCTTCACCACTTGTCAAGTTTAGCAACTCAAACTCAAAACCAATCAATCCACGGGTTGGGATAGTTGCCTGTAATTGGGTTCTACCACGGTTCGCAGTGATAGACTCCACCACCCCTTTTCGGTTCGCAAGCGATTGCATACAACCTCCGACTGCGTCGTCCTGCACTTCTAAGTAAAGGATTTCGAAAGGCTCGTGGGAGCGGCCGTCGATTTCCTTTTTGATAACCGTGGGCCTGCTTACTAAAATCTCAAATCCCTCCCGCCTCATTTCCTCAACTACAACCGCGACCTGCATGGCCCCACGGGCATTGACTATAAACTCCGTGGAATCGCCCGTGTCTTCAAACTTAATCGATATGTTGGTGCGGGCCTCTCGAATCAAACGGTCTCGAATCTCTCGCGAAGTCACACGATCCCCTTCTCTTCCAGCCATGGGGCCATCGTTCACTGAAAAGGTCATCATCACCGTGGGAGGATCAATTTCAAGGAAAGGTAAGGTTTCAGAATCTTCCTTACTCGCAAGGGTTTCCCCAATGTCCAATTCCTCAAAGCCAGCAATACCCACAATATTACCGGCTATTCCTTCTGCTGCATCATTGGTAGCTAAGGCGGAATATTCAAATACCTTGGATACTTTCCCGCGAATTGGCTTTTTATCATCCTGCAAACGCCAAATAGGGTCACCTATTTTAACACGACCAGATAACACTTTCCCAATGCCTATTCGGCCCACATAATCAGACCAGTCCACATTGGAAACAAGCATGCGAAACTCGTCTGAATCTTCGACTTTTGGAGGAGGTACGGATTTTACAATTGCTTCAAAAAGCGGTTGCATGTCCATATTTTCATCGTCCAGAGATGCACGGGCAAAGCCCTCTTTAGCACTTCCGTATAAAAACGGGGCGTCAAATTGTTCTTCCTTGGCTTCCAGTTCTAAAAAGAGTTCCAACACATTATCCTGCATTTCTTCAGGTCGAGCATTAGGGCGGTCAATTTTATTGATAAAAACAACAGGGTTTAGTCCGGCAGCCAGAGCTTTTTGTAAAACAAACCGTGTCTGTGCCTGAGGTCCTTCATAGGCATCGACCACAAGCATAACACCATCCACCATCTTCATTACCCGCTCAACTTCACCACCGAAATCGGCGTGCCCAGGAGTATCTACAATATTGATCAAATACTCGCCCCATTGAACGGAAGTGTTTTTTGCTTTAATCGTAATCCCTCTCTCTTTCTCTTGCGCCATGGAGTCCATTGCCCGCTCGGCAAGTACTTGGTTCTCGCGAAATGAACCTGAATGCCGAAGCAATTGGTCCACAAGAGTGGTCTTGCCATGGTCAACATGGGCGATGATGGCTAAGTTTCGGATACGGTCTGGAGTGAGTTCGTTCATTGGATAAAAACCTATCAAAGTATCGACTCTCGCCATTTCTTACAAGACTTGCTTTTGAATTATTTTTTTAAGAAAAGATCTATCACCTAAAATATCTCACTTCCCTATCCATCTTACCGTAAATCCTTTAAAAAGGGATACTTTCAGATAAGAGTACTAAAAGGTCTCTTTAAAATTAAATGGTAATCACAACCTAATCTGCCTACTATATAAGTTTGTGTCTCGGTGAATAATTTCAAACACCGACTTTCCATGCCATTGAGTACAACATTTTAAAAACCAGGATCCTACAAACTGCTAAAAAATTAAAAATGAATCATCACCCCTTCCTTCAAGCAAAATCTGCCCCCAACTGGGACGAACTGACCCCCGACTGCATTCGAACTGATCTCACCATCGCCCTTGAAGCAGCCGAAAATCAACTGGATAAAATCCGTAAACTATCTCCCGAGGAAACAACTTTCGACAACACCATAAAGGCGGTGGAAAGATCAACCTTAGAGCTTAATCAAGCGTGGGGGTTAGTGGTACATTTGGACAGTGTCTGCAACTCCCCCGAATTACGCGAAGCTCACAATGACATGCTTCCAGCGATCAGTGCATTTTTAGCTAAAATCACATTGGATCCCGAACTTTGGCAAGCAATCAAGAGCTTTAGCCAAAAAACGGAATGCAAAAACCTCGAACCTGTAGACCGCAGGCTGCTTGATGAGATTGTGAAAGATTTTGAAGAATCTGGTGCAAATCTTCCCGAGGATAAAAGAAATAGGTTGGAAGAAATTTCAAGCGAACTTGCCAAAGTTACCCAGACTTTCTCTGAACATGTATTGGATGCCACCAACGCATGGTCTATAACCGCAACGGAAGAGAGCGAACTTCAGGGCCTGCCTGAAAATGCAAAGGTCGCGGCAAGGCAGACATCGATTGAGCAGTTAGGCGAAGAAAAAGGGGCAAACTCCTGGGTCTTTACTTTGCATGCACCCTCTATGCTACCAGTTCTGCAATATGCTGATAACGAAGAGCTAAGAAAGGAAGTATGGTCTGCCAGCGATCGACTCTGTGCTGAAGAACCGTACCAGAATGAACCTTTGATTCGAGAAATTCTAAAGTTGAGACAAGAAAAGGCAGAGATTTTAGGTAAATCTGACTTCGCTGATGTCGCCCTTGCCCGCCGGATGGCAAAAACGGGGGCCAATGCCAATGCATTTGTTGATGAGATCCTGTCCAAGGCCCTGCCCTCTTCACGCGAAGAAAATAAAGAACTCGAAACCTACAAAGCAAAAAAAACTGCAAGCCCGACAGATCTGCTTGAGCCGTGGGAAGTCGGCTATTGGTGCGAAAAATTAAAGAAAGAAAGTTACGATTTTGATGAGGAGGATTTGCGGCCGTTTTTCCCTATCCAGTCGGTGCTTTCCGGTATGTTTGAATTAGCTTCTCAAATCTTTGGCCTGCAAATTATAGAACGATCCACCCACTGCCATGATCAGGTAAATCAAATTAAGGGGGATAGAAAAGAACCAGTTTCGGTCTGGCACCCTGATGTTCGCTATTACAATTTGTTTGATCAGGATGAAAACAAATTACTTGGATCTTTTTACGCTGACTGGCACCCCCGTTCCAGCAAACGGGGTGGAGCTTGGATGAATTTCCTCCGGACCGCGGAAAAAGAGGACGAAACACACTTGGGGCTCATTTGCGGCAACCTGACCGCTCCAACCCCTGACACTCCAGCCTTACTCACCCATTATGAAGTCCAAACAGTGTTCCATGAATTCGGGCATTTGCTTCATCACTTGTGTGGAAAAGTCAAACACCCAAGTTTAAATGGTGTCAATGTTGCCTGGGATTTCGTAGAACTTCCTTCTCAAATCATGGAAAACTGGTGCTGGCAAAGAGAAAGCCTCGATCTTTTCGCACGGCATCATGAGACTGGAGATATCATTCCTGACAAACTCTTTGATAAAATGATTCGAGCACGAAATTTCTTTGAAGGGAATGCAACTATCCGGCAAATGGCTTTCTCTAAGCTCGATCTCTTTCTCCATCGAGAATGGTCAAAATCATTGAAGGGAGGGCTCGAAGAAGTCTTACAAAAAGAGCTTGGAGAGTTCTTACCTAAAAGAAAATCATCTCCCCGAACCATTGCCCTACGCTTCAGTCACCTTTTCAGCAGCCCGATTGGCTATGCCGCAGCTTATTACTCTTATAAATGGGCCGAGGTGCTTGACGCTGATGCTTTCACTCGTTTCCAATCTAAAGGTGTAATGAACCCGGATACAGGCAGGGACTTCCGGGACCAAATTTTAAGCAAAGGAAATGCACAATCCCCAGACCAGCTTTACAGAAATTTTATGGGGCGAGAACCTAAGGTGGACGCATTACTGCAGAGGTCTGGTTTAGCCTAAATTTCTACTCACTGATTGGCTAATTTTTCTTATGTCTACAAAACCTCAAGTCCTTGCCTGGATAACCTGCGATTCGGTCTATGTAGACCCAGCCACTGGAAAACATACCCTCCTTGGTATCTTTTCCAACCTTAGAGCTAAAGAATTCCCCGTCGTGCACCCGCGTATGATTTGGTTTTTATCTTTTTCTGATTTAACCAAAGGAAAGCATCACCTTAAGATCTCAATCGGTATCCCGATGTCAGAAGAGGAACCAAGAAAAATTATCGAAAAAGATTTTGAATCACCTGGTCCTCAGCACCGAATCAACCTTATTAATGATATTCAAAGGTTAAAATTTGAAGAGCCTGGAAATTATTCAATTCTGATCGAAATCGATAATCAAGTTCTCCTCGCCAGTACCTTTCCAATTACCATACACAACCACTAAGATAAGGATAATCATATTTTGCTTTATTCCTTTAGGCTCGGGATTTTGCGGATCATGAAAGCTCAGATTAATTAGCCTGCTCCTTTCATTGCAAAGGTCGATGGTTGAAAAATTGAGTTTTACAAGGGAATTAGAGGGCGATGTATCTTGAACCGCTGCATCGGATACGATAAGTATCTGTTTATGGCAGATCGCATTCAATCCGATAGTCCCGAATCCTCACCTCTCTTGGTTGTGGGTTCGGTTGCATTTGACAACGTCATCACTCCATACGGTGAGAAAGAACATATTCTTGGAGGCGCGGCCTCATACTGTTCCTTTGCCGCCAGTTATTACGCTGCAGTCCGCATGGTCGGTGTTATTGGCAATGACTTTGGGGAAGAATACCTGGATCGGCTCCGTTCTCGAGGGATTGATTTAGAAGGCGTACAAAAAGATGAGACTGGTCCCACTTTCTTCTGGAAAGGCAAGTATCATGAAAATTTCAATCGGCGAGATACCCTTGATATCCAGCTCAATGTCTTTGAGAAGTTTCGACCCGATTTACCAAACTCGTACAAAGATTCAAAGTTTGTTTTACTTGGAAATATTCACCCTGCCCTCCAAATGCATGTACTCGACCAATTGGAGAGGTCATCTTTTGTATTGGCTGATACCATAGATTTGTGGATTGAGATTGAAAGAAATGCTCTCCTCGAGCTTATAAAAAAAGTAAACCTTTTTGTAATTAACGATACAGAGGCCGAAGAACTAACCGAAGAAAATAACATCATTTTAGCCGGAAACAAATTGCGGAAAATGGGACCGGAAACTGTTATCATCAAAAAGGGGGAACATGGAGCCATTCTTTTTCATGAGGATGGCATGTTTGCTCTCCCCGCTTACCCGGTCACAGAGTTGCGAGATCCTACCGGAGCAGGTGATTCCTTTGCTGGTGCCCTGATCGGTCGTCTTGCCTCCCGAAATCGTACTGATTTCAATGCGATCAAAGAAGCCATGATTTATGCTACATGTACCGCAAGCCTTACTGTTGAAGCGTTTGGTTGCGACCGGTTAGAATCTGCAGGCATAAACGCAATCAAAGAAAGATCAGAAAAATTACTGCAACTCATCTCTCTTGATTGATTGCTGGAAAGCAGAAGTTTCTCTCATTACCTTTCCATCCTGCAAGTAAGGAAAGCAGCTTAGCTTTTCTTAAATCCTAAGTGCAGGGCGACGATGGAAAAAGTATAAGCTTTGCACTCAACACTGGAAAAGCCAGCGTCTTCTAACTCTTTCACCAAACCCGCCCGATCAGGAAACTCAGAAATGCTTGAACCCAAATAAAGGTAAGCATCTCGATCACCTGTCACCCACCTGGCGAGCCACGGCAAAACTCCTTTTAAGTAGAGATAATAGAAAGGGCGAAACCAAAAATAAGGTTGGCTAAACTCCAAAACAATAATTCTGCCACTAGGCTTCAACACCCGGCGCATTTCAGAAAGACCAAGGCCCCGGTCTGCCAAGTTTCTCAAACCGAATGCGATCGTGATTAAATCAAAAGACTCATCTTCAAACTCCAGATTCAAGCAATCACCCACAACAAATTGATTCCCTTCGACGGGCAACGCCTGCTTGTCTCTTTTCTTTCGGGCACGGGCAAGCATAGGCTCACAAAAATCCGCACCTGTAATACGAACATCTTTAGCTAAGCCATGCCGAAGAGCGAAGGCTACATCCCCACTGCCTGTGGCGAGATCAAGAATATCCTGGTGGGCTCCCTGGCGAGCAAGATTAACCAGCTTTTGGCGCCACAGGAAATCGATTCCACCCGAGAGCAGATGGTTTGCAAGGTCATAGCGGGGAGCAACGCTTGTAAATGTTGCTCGAACTGCGTCAGGATCGGGACTACTCACTCGGGATTTTTCTTTTGCCCAAAGCTTTCCACCACCCATTGAGAAAGTTCTTTATCGGGATCATCAATGACTTTTTTATCGATAATAAACTCCTTCCTCCCTGTCCTTTGCGATATAATACCAAGCCCATGCTCAAAGTCGGAAAATTTCTTTTCACAAATGGCACGAACAGAGCGGTTGCTTGACATGGCTTCCTTGACTACAGCGACTCTTGCGGGCTTTCGAAATTTCAGATCGTATCCATAATCTCTTTTAAATGAGGCGATAAATCGATCCACGTCCTCCAGCATCGAATCATCTAACTGCTCCCGATTATCCTCCAATAATGAGGCCAAACTAGATTGCGGATCCTTGATTAATTTATCATCAACGGTAAAAGATCGTATGGGAGTGGATGGAAGCTCGAATTTAAAATCGCGGAAGGTTTTTTCCAAAATAGTCACAAGACCACGAGCTCCTGTTTTTTCGTTTGCGGCCAATTCCGCAATTTCTTTAATCGCATCGGGAGAGATTTCAAAGGTAATATCATACCCATCAAAGTCGTCATGATATTGCTCCAGGACATTTCCTTCTGAGGACCGAAGAATTTCCGCCAGATCGGTACTGGTAAGCTCGTCACAGGAAACACGGACCGGAAGCCTACCCACAAATTCGGGCTCGAAGCCATAGTTTATAAAATCCCGGGTTTCCGCGTTAGAAAGAAAACTTGAAACAGGTCGTTCGGCTAGGTCGCCTTCTTCCGAAGAGCCAAAACCAATACGATTTAGATCAAGTCGTTTCTTAACATCTTCGGCAAGTTGATCGAAGGCGCCGCTCACGATGAAAAGAATGTTTTTGGTGGAAATACTACTTTTCTGGGCTTTTCCACCTTTTTGCATTTCCATAAATGCTTTCATCTGCCCCATCATGTCCTGCGGTGATTGCAGATTCACCTCCGTTTCTTCCATTAATTTCAACAAATTAATTTGTACCCCACGACCAGACACATCACGACCAGAACGGGACGCTTCCGATGCTATTTTATCAATTTCATCAATGTATATTATACCATACTGTGCCAATTCCACATCCCCATCAGCTGCTTTCACGAGATCACGAACTAAATCATCCACATCGTAACCAACATACCCAGTTTCTGAAAACTTAGTGGCATCTGCCTTCACAAATGGAACCCCGATAAGTTTTGCCACATTTCGCATCAAGAAAGTCTTACCCACTCCCGTTGGTCCCAAGAGCAAAACATTGGGTTTCACATACTCTGCCTGGTCTGCTTTGGCATCCGCAAGACAACGACGGACATGATTGTAGTGATCACAAACAGCAACAGAAAGTACTCTTTTTGCTTGTTCTTGCTTTATAACAAAGCGGTCCAAATAATCCCGAATCTCTTTGGGCCTACGATCGAAACCCCGGATTGAATCTAACTTTTCATCCCGCGACAAATCTTTATCCTGGGGCTCGGGAGGGCTACCTCCTCCTGCTCCACCATCATCCGCATCTTTGGACTGATCCTTCATAGATTGCATAAACGGAGCAAACGCGACCTGCACATTCTTGTTACTCATTAAGTCACGAAGCTGCTTTTGCATTTCTTCCAGAGGGTTATCATCTTCTTTTTTCGGCATTTTGAAATAAATTAAAATTGACAGGTCATTGATGTATGGGAATTTATGAAAATACTACTATTGTAATCCTAAGACAATGCTCTTTCAAACAGTTTCCCCAATATGTCCAAAAACCTGACCAAAAGAGAAATCGTACAAAAAATTTACGAATCCGCTAATTTCAATCACAAAGATGTCACTTTCATCGTACAGCAAACTCTTGAATGCATACAAGAAGGCTTAGTCAGTGGAAAAAATGTTGAACTTCGCAACTTCGGTGTTTTCGAACTTCAAGTTCGCAAGCAACGCGTGGGTCGCAACCCCAACCAACCAGAAACTGATGTGGTCATTCCCAGGCGTGCTGTGGTCAAATTTAAAGCGGGTAAAGAAATGAAAGTCGGACTTGAGAAAATTGACCTCGACCAGGTCTAATCCTATAAAACCAAATGTTTGAAACCCTTCCCGGCTTTCGGGATTTCCCTCCTGAAGCTTGCTCCCGCCGAAATCACTTATTTCGTGTATTTCGCACCGTGGCTCGAGCTTTTGATTTTAAAGAATATGATGCCCCTGTCCTTGAGCCATTAGATTTATATGTGGAAAAATCTGGTGCTGAAATTGTAGGTCAGTTATTCCACTTCGAAGACAAAGGAAACAGACAGGTTGCCCTGCGCCCGGAGATGACCCCTACCCTTGCACGGATGGTGGCAGCAAGTGCCAACTCCTTACCGAAGCCAATTAAGTGGTTTAATGTAGGGGAGCATTTCCGCTATGAAAGACCACAAAAAGGAAGAGGTCGCTCTTTTTACCAATTTAATGCTGACCTGCTCGGTGAATCTACGACTGCCGCAGATGCTGAATTACTCGCCCTACTCGTCGCAATTTTTGAAACCCTAGGTTTAGGAGTCCAGGACTTTAAAATTAGGTTAAGCGATCGAAACACATGGATATTTTTATTAGAAGAACTTGGGGTTTCCGAAGAAATTAGACCTGCTGTTCTAAATGCCATAGATAAAAGCGAAAGGCGAAAACCAGAACAAACGATTGAATCTCTTGAGCAAACGATGCCAGGAAAGGGAGAATTCTTATGGGATAAGATTCAGGAAATAAAAAAAATTGATTCCCTTGATGCTCTCATTGGACGATTAAAATCAGGAAATCAAAAGGCGGATAAAATCATCCAAGACTGGCAAAATATCACCGACCTTCTTAAGGCCCACGGTGCTTATGCATACATCACCATAGACCTTTCCATTGTGCGCGGCCTTGCCTATTACACCGGATTTGTCTACGAGGCCTTTGAAGCATCCGGAAAGGGCCGTGCCCTGGCTGGAGGTGGCCGGTACGACCATTTATTAAAAAAGTTATCAGGGAAGGTGGAGATGCCAGCATGTGGATTTGCTATTGGAGCTATGACTTTGAGCGATTGCGCAGAATCAAAGGGGCTACTTCCCAAATATGTGATGGCTCCAGATCTTTACCTTATTGCAGGTTTAAATGAGCAAAAACATGGAATTTCTTTAGTTTCACAAGCTCGCAAAGGGGGATTTTCCACAGCTTATTCTCTCAAATCTTCTGGTTTTGGAAAACAATTCAAAGATGCGGGTAAATCCGGGGCTCGCTATGCTCTCATTTTAGGCAGCGAAGAGGTCGAGAAACAAAATGTAAAAATCAAAGACCTGCGTAATGCTACAGAAACAACAGTTTCCCAAAAGTCACTTCTTGCAAAGCTTGAAGAATTTGATGCCGAAGGTGGAATCCAGCCAGCTTGATTATTGAGTTTTTATAAGACTAATTTGTGATGGAAATACCGGATTACCACAAAGAACAAGTCAAAAATATTCAGTCATCGAAAAAAAAATGGCTGCGCAGGTCATGGATTTCAAGCGCCTTAAAATTCTCCATACCACCCATTCTTTTAGGCGGTTATTCCAGGTATGAGTCAACTTGGTTGGAGATCACTAATACGGTTGTCCGCTTACCATTTCTTCCCCGTCAAAAGAAAATCAAAATTCTTCATGTGTCTGACCTCCACCTGTCCCGGTCCACTCCAATCGACTTCATAGAACACGCATTTTCGGAAGGATTAAAAGAAAAACCACATGCTTGCATGATCACCGGTGATTTTATTACAGATCGCCCGGATGATAAGCAACTCACTGCTTTAACACATTGCCTGACCAAAGTTTCTAAAAAAGTGCAAACCTTTGCATCCCTTGGGAATCATGATGGTGGTTCATGGTCAGCATCCCGTAATGGGTTCTCTTCCACAGAAAAGATAAAAGTTGTTCTCAATGCAGCTAAAGTTCGCATCCTTCACAACGAAAGAGCAAGCACCTACCTTAATGGCCTCCCAGTTACCGTCACTGGTCTTGGAGATATGTGGAACAAAGAATGCCACCCGAGAAAATGTATGACAAAGATTCAGTCTAAACAGGGAAGAAGACCACATCTTAACATTCTGCTTTCTCATAACCCTGACACCAAAAACCTTGTGAATGAATTCGATTGGGCTCTGATGTTGAGCGGTCATACCCATGGTGGTCAGTTCAGGATTCCATTTTCTGGTTATGCCCCACTGGCACCGGTTTCAGATTTGTCTCACACCGAAGGCTTAAAAGATTTTCACGGACGGCCACATTTTATCACCCGCGGAATCGGTAGCCTCTATGGGTTTCGCGTCAATTGCCGACCGGAAGTCAGCCTGCTCGAACTTTCCCGGAGTTAAAGGCTTGCCTGAATGATCACCCTCCTAAATGAGGATGAACCCAAATGGTTCCCCAACCCAATTGAAGCGGACGACGAAGGGTTGGTTGCTGTAAGTGAAAAGCTTGGAACAGATAGATTAATAGAAGCCTATATCCATGGAATTTTTCCATGGATGAAAATGGATTATGCCCCCCACTTTTGGTGCTGGTTTTCTCCCAACCCTCGTATGGTTTTATTTCCGAACAAGTTTAAAACTTCCAAAAGTTTACAACGGGTACTAAAAAACAAGAAATTTGAAATCAGGATTAATCAGGGCTTTACCGAAACCATGAAAGCCTGCGCTCATGCCAAGAGACCAGACCAGGAAGCCACATGGATTGAAAAAGATATGATTGAGGATTATACAAAACTTCATGAGCTTGGAGTTGCCCATTCAGTTGAAGCATTTCTTGATGAAAAAAGAGTGGGAGGGCTTTACGGTCTAGCTTTGGGTCGGGTATTTTGCGGCGAATCGATGTTTCATACTCAAGCGGATGCCTCCAAGGTATGCCTTGCCCACCTCGTAGAGATTGCAAAGGCTCACGGTATATCCTTGATCGACTGCCAAGTACATACACCGCACCTCGAAAGTATGGGAGCGCAAGAAATTGCCAGGTCAGACTACTTAAAACTGCTTCAAGATTCCATAATATCCACAGAATCCGTTGTGGATTGGCCAAATATCTGGCATTCTTCATGATTGCCCCAAGCTTACAGAAATGAGAATATAATATTACTATGACAGAAGGTAACCCAGAACATAAAGACCTCACCCAATTGGGAAAAGGTGGCACCTCACCAAAGCGTGAGTTAGAAACCTTTCCCAATCGAAATCCTGAACGTGATTATGTAGTCGAATTACGCACCAGCGAATTCACCTGCATTTGTCCCAAAACTGGACAACCTGATTTCGCTGAAATTGTTATTCGCTATGTACCTGACCAAAAAATTGTGGAATCGAAGTCATTGAAGCTCTATTTTTGGACTTTCCGGGATGAGGGCACCTTTCATGAACATTTTGCGAATGTTTTATTAAACGACCTAGTTAAAGCTTTGGATCCTCGCTGGTGCCGAGTAGAGGTTGATTTCAACGCCAGAGGAGGCATCGGTATTGTCGTATCTGCAGAACACGGTTCTGCTCCGGAAATCGCCTATTCATGAGCGTGCAAAACAATATTCAAGTTGGGTCGCTTCAAGTTTCCAATGATCGACCATTTACCCTATTTGGTGGGATGAATGTACTTGAATCCCGCGAGCTTGCCATGGAAATTGCCGCCGCCTACAAAGAAATTACGGATAAGTTGGGGATTCCTTATGTGTTTAAAGCCTCTTTTGACAAAGCCAATAGATCTTCAATCTCCTCCTTTCGTGGTCCAGGCTTAGAAAGGGGTTGCGAAATTCTTGCAGAGATTAAAGAGACCTATCAGGTACCAGTCATTTCTGATGTCCATGAGCCCGACCAAGCCAAGCCAGCCGCTGAAGTTATTGATGTCCTGCAATTGCCCGCATTTTTATGCAGACAAACTGATTTAGTTGTGGCATTGGCGGAAACAGGCCGTCCAGTAAATGTCAAGAAAGCCCAATTTTTAGCTGCTCACGAAATGGGACATATCATCAAAAAATTCCAAGAAGCAGGAAATCGAAATGTTTTGCTTTGCGAACGAGGCACTTCTTTTGGCTACAATAACTTGGTGGTCGACCCTTTAAACTTCGGGATTATGAAGAGTACTGGTTGCCCTGTGGTTTTTGATGTCACCCACTCTTTACAAATACCGGGTGGCCGAAGTGATTCTGCGGGTGGTCGGCGCCAAGCGGTTTCCGAGCTTATGCTTGCCGGCATGAGTCAGGGAATTGGTGGTCTCTTCCTTGAATCACATCCAGACCCATCAAATGCAAAATGCGATGGCCCCTGTGCTCTGCCCCTGAACAAGCTGGAAGACTTTCTTCGACAAGCAAAAGCAATGGATGACTTAGTCAAAAATCTTGGTCCCCTTGAAGTAGCTTAATTAAGATGAGCAAGGAGGAAAATCCGTGGGATTTGCTGAAAGTATGGTTCCCTGACCTTACCCCAGACGCTTGGTCTAAATTGGAAGAATATATCAACCTCCTTCGGGAATGGAATGCCAAGATAAACTTAGTTTCAAGGAAAGATACAGACCGTCTTGAAACCAAGCACTTGGCTCACTGCTTAACCATAACCAAGTTTCTTAGGCTTATGCCGAAAGCCCGCCTGCTTGATGTAGGCACTGGTGGAGGACTACCCGGTATACCCTTGGCTATTTGCTATCCACAGGCAAAATTCACCTTGCTTGATTCCATCGGAAAAAAAGTAATGGTGGTCGAAGACATGGTAGAAAGACTCGGTCTTACCAATGTGGAAGTAAAGCGAGGTCGTGTGGAAGAGTTACCGAGAAAAAAATCTTATGATTTTATAATTGGCCGAGCAGTCACTGCCTTACCCACATTCTTTGGTTGGGTGCAAAACAAAGTGAGCAAAGGGGCAAAACACTCCCATGCCAATGGAATTTTGTATTTGAAAGGAGGCGACTACAGCGAAGAACTTAAAGCTTCCGGCTTGCATCCTGCAAAGATATGGAACCTCGACGAACTACTTCCCGAAGCAGAGCTTGGAGAGAAGTTTCTGATCCACTTTAAAATTTAGGGTTTCCAGACTTTAAAAAGAGCCTCCGCGATGTGCGAAGGTGTCTCAGCAACGGAAATACCGGCGTCCAATAAAGCTTCCATTTTTGCTTCGGCTGTACCCTTTCCACCGGAAACAATCGCTCCGGCGTGGCCCATACGACGGCCTGGGGGTGCTGTGCGTCCGGCGATAAAGGCGGCGCATGGTTTGTCAACATTCTCTTTGATAAAAGCTGCTGCCTCTTCTTCCGCAGTACCACCAATTTCACCAATAAGAATAATGGCCTCGGTGTCCGGATCTTCATGAAATAGTTGCACAGCTTCCAAATGGCTCGTCCCATTGATAGGGTCGCCGCCTATACCAATACAGGTAGACTGACCATGACCAGCACTTGTGATCTGCCATACCGCTTCGTAAGTCAATGTACCGGACCGGGAAACAATACCGACCTTTCCTGGCTTATGAATGTAACCAGGCATGATCCCAATTTTACACTCACCAGGAGTAATAATACCGGGACAGTTTGGTCCAATCAAACGGGTATTGGAGGTAGCAAGCCTTGCTTTCACCTCAGCCATATCACGAACAGGGATTCCCTCAGTGATTGCAATCACCAATGGAATTTCTGCATCGACGGCTTCCAGAATAGAGTCTGCCGCAAAGGGAGGTGGGACATAGATCGCTGCAACATTTGCTCCTTCTTTATCCACAGCATCCTGAACGGTATCAAATACAGGAACAGTATCCTGAAATTTTTGCCCTCCTTTACCTGGAGTAACTCCAGCCACGACATTGGTGCCGTACTCCATGCATTGAGTGGTGTGAAAACTTCCCGCACTGCCTGTAATTCCTTGAACTACTAAGCGGGTGTCTTTGTTTACTAAAACGCTCATCTAAAATATTTCCTTTCTTTGGGTTTAGGCTTTCGCGGCCAACTTAACAATTTTCTCAGCTGCCTCTGCAAGGGTATCTGCAGGCTCGAGAGCCAAGCCACTATCTGCGAGGATTTGTTTGCCTTCCGCAACATTTGTACCTTCAAGACGCACCACTAGAGGAACCTTCATGTCCAACTTACGGGCAGCATTCACAATTCCGGTGGCAATAACATCACACTTCATAATACCTCCAAAAATATTAACGAGGATGGCTTTTACAGTATCATCTGAAACTAATATGCGAAACGCGTTTTCAACCTGTTCTTCATTCGCTCCTCCCCCGACATCGAGGAAATTAGCGGGCGATCCTCCGTAGTGTTTAATAATGTCCATCGTAGCCATCGCTAGCCCGGCACCATTGACCATGCAGGCAACATTACCATCCAAAGCGATATAATTAAGATCAAACTTGGAAGCTTCCACTTCTTTGGGATCCTCTTCGCTTAGATCACGAAGCTCAACCACATCTGGGTGACGAAATAAGGCATTGGCATCAAAATTGACCTTTGCATCCAATGCAAGGACATCGCCAGAAGGAGTGGTGACGAGCGGATTAACTTCGACCTGTGAACAGTCCTTAGTCCAGAAAAAAGTGTATAATTTGATGACAAGTTTAACACATTGCTTAAAGGAATCACCACTCAACCCTAACCCAAATGCAATCTGACGGGCTTGGTAAGCACGAAGTCCTAGGGCAGGATCTACTAATACTTTAAGGATTTTCTCAGGTGAACTTTCCGCGACTTCCTCAATATCTACCCCACCTTCCGTGGATGCAATGATCACAGGCATCGAGGTGGCACGGTCCATGAGGACGGCTAGGTAATATTCTTTTTCGATGTCACAAGCTTCAGTGAAGTAAACAGTTCCGACTTCCTTTCCTTCTTCTCCCGTTTGATTAGTAACTAAAACATTTCCCAGCATGGATTGCGCTTTTTCCTTGGCAACGGCAGCATCAGGCACAACATGAACCCCTCCTTTGAAACCGTTTGTAAAGGTTCCTTTCCCTCGTCCCCCTGCATGTATTTGGGCTTTTACAACAATCGACTCACCCTCAGGTAAAGCCGACAGGGCTTGATCAAATTCTTGCTCGTTCTGGGCGACAGTTCCGTTTGGCACGGCTACACCTGCATCGGCAAAAAGTTCTTTTGCTTGGTATTCGTGGATATTCATGACAGTAAAAAAGGAGTACTCTGACATGGAAACGCAGACGATCAAGACTTTTAAATATTAAAATTTCTGGTAAAGAATTGAGAAAAGAAAGGTTATTTGCGAGAAACGGCTTGCTTGTTCGCTGGCAACATCGTTTGCAAGAAGATGCCCAAATGATCTTGTCACCCCAAAAAGAGAAAACCTGCACATATTCAATCACTGAATGAAATCTGACATTGATAGGATAGCAGAAGGAAACTTAAAGCGCTTTATTTGCTTTCGAATGTTTTTCAATGCCCGCTTTTACTATCCCGTGTATGCTCTTTTATTTTTAGAACATGGACTGTCCTGGGAAGAATTTGGTATTCTCAATGGGATCTGGGCAATCACGATTATTTGCCTTGAAGTACCATCAGGTGCCCTTGCAGATACAGTAGGAAGGAAAAAGCTGATTGTATTTGCAGCCTTCTGCATGCTCGTCGAAATGGGCACTCTATTACTCGCACCGATGAACGGGGGTAGTCTGGTCTTTACCTTGTTTGCCTTGAACCGAATCGTCAGCGGTGTAGCTGAAGCTGCGGTTAGTGGGGCAGATGAAGCTCTTGCTTTTGACTCACTGAAAGATGCAGGCCGGGAGAAAGAATGGGGGCAAGCTCTCGAGAAAGCTCAGCGGTTTACTTCTCTCGCTTTCTTTTTTGCCATGATGACAGGTTCTGCTTTTTACGATGCTTCTTTCATTAACAGTATGCTGCATTGGGGCGGAATCAATTTTGAATTTTCATCTCAAGCCCTAGTGAAAGCACCCATTTTGCTCACCCTCCTCTCATCATTTGTCGTTATTTTTTCCGCGGTAGGTATGAAGGATAATTTAAAAAAACCCGAAGGTTCAACGATGGCAAACATGCGGGTCGCTTTTAATAAAACCGTACTGGCAGTAGGTTGGATTTGGAAATCTGCCCTCCCCTTCGGAATCCTGCTCGCCTGTATGGCACTCGATAATGTAATCCGACAGTTCCTGACCATTGCCAGTGCATACTGGAGCGCCATCGACCTTCCCCTTGCAACGTTTGGCTTAGTCGCTTCTGGGATGTCACTCATGGGATTTTTCATTCCTCGCCTTGCTCGGATACTGGCCGACAGGTTACTGCCCAGCACCAACTTCATTCTCCTCAGTGCTGTTCTCCTCATTGGCTTACTCGGTCTTGCCAAAGCCATTCCAATCTGGGGAATATTTCCAGCAGCATTATTGTACGCAGTCATGCAGTGCATGAATTACTTGGCAAGTCGTTACCTCAATGAAAATGCCCCCTCGGACAAGCGGGCGACAGTCCTGAGTTTTCGTGGACTTTCCACAAATTTAGCTTACGGGGGAGCTTCTCTACTTTACTCCGCTTTGATTGCTTGGATTAAACTAGGCGGCGAACTAGGTGCAACGAAAGGAGATAGGCTCGAAGAATTAGCTTTTCTTGCCTCACTCCAGTGGTTTCCTGCATACTTTGCAGTGACAGTTGTTGCGGTAATTTTACTATTTAGTGTACGCTTCCCGAACCTGAAGAAATAAGGAAAAGAACTGAAATCAGGGATTTCTCCAATTTCCTGCTTTAGCTTTGTGCGACCAAAGCTTGATCGTCTATCGAAAAACCAAACGAATAATTTCCCCCAGCATAAACTGTGGAGAAATCTGTGATATCAAACTGCTCCCATCTGGATAGCCAACGATTCCATTGGTAAAGCTTCGTTATTTCTGCATCCAATTTATTTTTCCTGCAAACATAGTCGAACATGGAAAATGCCTGCTCTAGATCAAGTGCCATAAAGTATTTCACTGACAAACCCACGCAATCAGAAAGACGGAAGTGAATCCGGAATTCTACAAGAGAAGGTTCTAATTTTTTTTTCTTAGGCATTAATAACTAACAATAGATGATAACACGCATTTTATCCATCAAATAATAAATTTTATTGTGTGCAATTTAAAAAAAATCCATTTTAGGATGTCTACTCGGTAATCGAGCTCATTCTTCCGAGTGATAGATATGCAAAATATCAGGGTTTGGTTTCACGCCCTTGGTTACTTTCAAAATAGACTTGGCTTTATGCTCAAATATACCGTCGTACAAAAAAGTTTCCCATGACCAAGATATTGATGTCGTATAGATATAAAACTCTACTCGTTCACTTATAAAAACCTGAAGGTGCAATGGAGGGAGAGACGGGGAATCCGAAGAACTCATATCAACAAAATGTTTTCGATTTGGCGAAAGCACCTTTCCACTTAAGCAAAATAAAACAAGATCCATGACCCTGTCGTTACGATCGAAAAAATAAAGAAAAGAGAGAGAATGTTATTTATCATGGTAGTTTATAAAGTATACTTATATAAATACACTAAATATATATTTAGTCAAAAAATATTAAAAGTATTTTTACATTCTTAAGAATACACAGAATCAGTTCGTTTCAAAAAACCAAAAAAAAACTTTAGAATTTGCCCGTTTAAGCTTTTTTGGGAGGGCGAAAAAAGTGATATTGGGAGCTAAAGCAAAAACGAAGATGCCAGACTCAAAAAGGCAAAGAAGCCAACGACATCGGTAATTGTCGTGACAAAAACCCCAGACGCAATCGCCGGATCAACACGAAACTTCTCGAGCAATACAGGCAGGGCCACACCCGCTATTCCAGCAACCACTAGATTAATGATCATCGCCCCTGCAATAATCAGCCCTAAAAGGTAGGAGTTGTTTAAGTGATTAAACCAATAAATCGTCACCAAACCTGCCAGCACAGCAAACAAGCAGCCATTTAAAAGCCCGACCACTAATTCCTTCCGGATGGTGCGCAGTGTATTGTAAGGTGTTAGTTCCTTGGTAGCCAACGCTCTCACGGTTATCGTTAAAGTTTGGGTTCCCGCATTCCCCCCCATCGATGCAACAATGGGCATCAAGACAGCCAAAGCCACCATTTCTTCCAGTGTCGCGTCAAACATCCCAATCACGAGGGAGGCAAGGATCGCAGTACCAAGATTGACCAACAACCAGGTAAAACGTTTTGCGGATGACTGAAAGACACCATCATCAACAGTTTCTTCCCCTACCCCACCAAGACGCAGGATATCTTCTTCAAATTCCTCACGTGCCACCTCCATCACATCGTCCACGGTGATCATGCCAATGAGACGTCCACCGGGGTCAACCACACCAGCCGTGGTCAGATCATATTTCTCAAAAAGTAAGGCGACTTCTTCCTGGACCATATTGGCTGGAACAATGACCTGGGTATCATCACAAATCTCACGCATCAGAGTTGGTCGGGGGGAGCGCAAAATACGGGATAGTGAAATCACCCCGCTTGGGTTAATCGCTTCATCAACAACGAAAACATCGAGGAACTCATCAGGTAAATCCTCTTCATCCCGCAAATAGTCAATAGTTTGCCCGACCGTCCAATTAACTCCAACGGAAACAAAATCAGTCTGCATTCTTCGACCGGCTGAGTCTTCTGGGTAAGCTAAACCTGCCTGAATATCTTGCCTTTCATCATCCGGTACTTCACTGAGGATCTCTTCTCTCTCAGTTTCATCCATATCCTCCAGGACTTGTACGGCCTCATCCGAGTCCATCTCGGTTATCACTTCCGCAACTTCTTTCGGGGAAAGGGAATCGGTCACTTCTTTACGCAAGTGGTCCTCCAACTCAAAAAGTAAATCCGGATCAAGTTCAACCTTCACCAAGTCGAGCAATCGTTTCCGTAAGCTTCCAGATATTAAACCAAAAGCATCGGCAAGATCAGAATGGTGAAAGCTTTCCACTTGGGCAAGAACTGCCTTATCACTCCCGTCGTTCAATAAGCGAACCAAGTCCCCAAAGCGATTCGAGATCTCTTCAGAATTCTCGGGATCAATGCGGTGAATTACATCATAACTATCCTTGGCAGCTTGCATGAAAAAGGGATTTAAATAAAAAAGGAACCTTTGTTACAAGGGAGTCTTCACTTTGCCACAGCCAGTAATCATCTGCAATCGAAAAGCCTTATAGAAAAAGGACAAACTAGCTTGATAAGGCTGTATCGATCATTTGAACCTGAGTATTTGCCCGCACCTCCAAGTCCAATTCTGAAGGAGTCTCCAAAGTGTAGCTTTGGTCAGTATGGTTTCGAAATAAGTACAGGGCCTCCGGTAATTCATCGGGTAAAAAATTTCGGGGACGGGGACGGATAATTCCGTCTCTGGCTTTTTTCCCCTCAATTGAATTCCGGGTATCCCGGTGGATCAGCCCCTCTGCCCTTTGTAAAATCCCCTCAGCCCGGAAATTGGTACCTTGCCCGCGAATCAATTCGTATAAATAAATACCGCGTGCATCATAATCTTCATGCAAATTCAGGATCAAGCGAAACCTCATATCCCTCAATCGGTCCTGAATAGCAGAAGTTAACCTGTTTTTATCTCCGCCCCACATGCGATTCAAGTCCTTTCCCTTTTGACAGTAGCGAGAATTCCCTGCCATTCCCGAAGGATTTAGGCAGGGATATAAAAGAAGAGGCAGCGAGGCAAGCTCGGGGCCCTTCTGCTCAGCCCACCGTAGTAAACCCTCCACTGCACCAACTTCATCTCCATGAATACCGGCGGATATATATACACCATTCTGTCGAAATAAAGCGGGAGATTTAATTTGGTAGACCCAGTAGCCATCCGAGTTAATTACCCTCTCTATTTTCAGCCCTCTTTTTCGACACAATACACGCCACCTTTTCAGGAGCTCAAAATAGTTGTGAGCGTTTACAAAGGGTGAGGAGTTCATATCATAACGAGAAATAATTTACTTACCAATCGATTGCGTAGAGGCACGACAGATGCTCTTTCCATATCACACCGTTTAGGAATAGCCAAGCTCCTAGAACTAGCATGGCCTCGCATTGATTTACCGATGAGGGCTTAGACTCTTGAGTAAACCCCAATTGATTCTGCCAATGTTTCGCTTGGTTCTGGGAATAATCAAGTACCATGCCATCCAAGTCAATGACTACGGCGAAGGCACTTTTATACGCCCCGCTGAATTCTTTTACTTTCCTCGATGCTTGGCTGTAAACTTGATGACCTAAAGAGTGGTATTTTTCGGAACCTCGAACCGACCGCATATCCTCGGACGACTCCTTTGAGGCTTCTTTTAAAGAAAACAAAACACAAGCAACGGACAAGCAAAGTAAAGTAATCGGTAATAGCAGGGAACAGGCAATCGAATTGAGAAATAAAAATATCAAGCCAGGTTTTATTATGAAGCATTTAGTATCATGGATTAATCGGTAAGAGAGGACCTCTCCTGTGCAATCTCAAATAAGACTGAAGCAAACAATGCCAGTTGAGTTTCTGCAAGAATACCCAATCTCATTTGACGGGAATGAAGGTAGGTGCTTTGCTGAGATTGTGAAAATTTTTTATTTCGCTCTTCCCTTTTCCTTCGTTTTTTTTCTGCAAGCTCAACCTGCAAGACTTTCAGAGGAAGCACTCAAGAGGGAGGTAGAATTGGCAGGCGAAGTCAAACTGGCCATGACTTACCTAAAGGGAGAAGGAATCGAC
>ERZ1046876.609-NODE-609-length-26739-cov-6.239619_pt1 | contig 26739 bp, 27 predicted proteins | sample MGYA00383094_ERZ1046876 | MGnify/ENA primary metagenome ERZ1046876 (study PRJEB29581, sample SAMEA5548364) | metagenome | biome: marine; feature: coastal; material: water | depth 50 m | study: Short-term variability in the microbial, nano- and picoplankton...
TCACCACAATTGATTGATTAAAACCGATGCTATAGACTAGTTCAAAGAATAATTAGCCCAAGCAACATCTAAACAAACTTTTTAATTAATGATTTTGTAATACTTTATCAATTAATAGATTAAAGTTCGTTATTTTATTTTTATAATCAAGAGTATGAATATCTTTATTATCTCCTTGATTTAAAAATTCATGAGTAATTTCTAGTGCGGCCCTAATGATAGTTTTATCAACCCCTATTACTGAACCAGATTCTTGAATTTCATCTACTTTATGTTTTAAATAGCTTATTGATTTTTGGAGATTTTCTTCCTCATTTTCTGGACAAGAAATAGTAAAATCTCTTCCTAAAATATTTACTTCAATTTGTTTTGTCATATTTTAATTTGGTAATTGGGCTAATAAGTTTTCAACTTTTAATGTTACTTCATTCATCTTGTTTTTTAAGCTTTGAATTTCTTCCTGAGCAAGATGAAGACTAGGTTTTAATTCATCATTTTCTTTTTTTAAAGCTTCTACTTTCTCAATTAGTGTATTGAGTTTGTTTTCTAATAAATTTAGTTCATTTAACATTTATTTACTATAATTTAAAATCTTCATAGCATCAATAGAGAATTCAATTTCTTTCTTATTTTTTCTTTGCTCTTGGATGTGCTTTATCATATATTTTTGAAAGATGTTGAAAGTCTAGATGTGTGTAAATTTGTGTTGTACTAATATTTGCATGTCCTAATAGTTCTTGAACAGCTCTTAAATCTTGACTTGATTGAAGTAAATGTGAAGCAAAACTATGTCTAAGAAGGTGTGGATGAATATTCTCGGGAATACCTTGTTTAATTGCCCAAAATTTTAATCGGTATTGAATTGCTCTAGGAGTTAATTTTTGACCACTTTTACTTAAAAATAGTATTTGATTTTTAGGCGTCAGATTATTTATAGTTTTTCTTGATTTTAACCATTTTTTTATAGCTTTAAAAGCAAATGTTCCTACTGGAATGATTCGTTCTTTATTTCCTTTACCTGTTACGGTAATTGTCCCATCATCAAAATTAATATTATTTATATTTATATCTACTAATTCAGATAGTCGAAGTCCAGATGAATAAAATAATTCTAAAATAGCATGATCACGAAGTCCTAAGAAAGAATTATCTTTGATGTCAATGAGTTTAATTGTTTGATCAACTGATAATGTTTGAGGTAACAATTTTTTACTTTTTGGAGCTTTAATACCTAATGTAGGATTTTGATTAAATTGATATTTATGTATTAAGAAATTAAAAAGACCTCTCCAAGAAGAAATCATTCTTGATAATGATTTTCCACTTAAACCCTTAGAATGAAGTATTGCAATATTTTTTCTAATATCTTCAATTGAATAACTATTAAGCTTTTTATTTCCCATAAGCTTTAATAATTCATTTATATCTCTAAGGTAGCTTTTGACGGAGGAAGAGCTTAATCTTTTTTCAAAAGCAATAAATTTTTTATACTCTTCAATTAATTCAGTATTATTCATTTTTTTTAATTGAATTCAAATCAAATTCTCCTTCAAATACAATTTCAGCAGTCCCGGACATTATTATTGAATTTAAACCATCCCAATCAATAATCAGGCTCCCTCCATCCATATGAACTGTAACAGGAGTTTTTACTAGCCCCTTTAAGATTGCTGTAGCACTTGCAGCACATGCCCCAGAACCACAAGCAAGAGTAATTCCACTTCCTCTTTCTAAAACTTTAAGCTTTATATTTTTTTCATCTATTATCCTCATGAAACTAACATTTACTCCATCGGGAAAATAAGTTTTATTAGTTTGAAGTTTTTTGCCTAAATTTATTGCATCTTCCCATTTTTGTTTTTTATCAAGTGGCTCAAGAACTGCATGAGGGTTACCAATTGAAACGAAAGTAAATAATTCACTAATTTTATCTTTAAATATTGGTTTACCCATATCAACAGAAATAAGATTTTCAGAATTTTCTGAAAGAACAATAAGTCCTGATTTTGTTTCAACGTTAATCACTGAATTTTTTGATAAATTTTTATTTTTTATATAATGATAAAAACAACGAGCCCCATTTCCACATTGTTCAACCTCATTTCCATCCGAATTAAAAATTTTATACTTAAATTCTGCTTTTGGATTTGAACTAGCTTCTATAATTAATAATTGATCAAATCCAATGCCAAATTGACGATGTGATAATGATTTGATATTTGCTGAATTAAGATTATATTGATTTTTTAATTGATTAATAATTATAAAATCATTACCAATTCCATGCATTTTTGTGAATTTAATCTTCATTTATTTCTATTTTTTATTTAAGTTATTTGTTATTCTAACGGCTTCTTAATATTAATATGTAAGGTTTTTTTATGAAAAACTACTTATTTACTTCTGAGTCTGTATCAGAAGGCCATCCAGATAAAGTATCTGATCTTATTTCAGATGCGGTTTTGGATGCAATTTTAGCTAAGGACCCTCACGCTAGAGTTGCTGCAGAAACTTTAACAAATACTAATTTAGTAGTTCTTGCAGGAGAAATAACAACTAATGCAAAAATAGATTATGAAAAAATAGCAAGAGAGACATTGAAATCAATCGGTTACGATAATATTGATTATGGGATTGATTATAAAACATGTGAAATTATAATTAGGTATGATACTCAATCGCCAGATATTGCTAAGGGTGTCGATGGAGCAATGGATGACCCTTTAGATCAGGGAGCAGGGGATCAGGGGCTGATGTTTGGATATGCTTGTAATGAAACAAAAGAATTAATGCCTTTGCCAATTCATTTATCTCATAGACTAGTAGAGCGTCAGGCATTAGTAAGGAAGAATGGAAAACTTCCATGGTTAAGGCCGGATGCAAAATCTCAAGTAACAATTGAATATGATGGAAATAATCCTGTTAGAGTAGATACAGTTGTTTTATCTACTCAACATTCACCTGATATTAATTTAGACGATCTGCGTGAGGCAGTTACACAAGAAATTATTAATCCAATTATTCCTAAAGAATTAATTAAAGGAGATATTAAATTTTTAATTAACCCTACAGGGCGATTTGTAATTGGCGGCCCTCAAGGAGATTGCGGTTTGACAGGTCGAAAAATCATTGTAGATACTTATGGGGGAGCAGCTCCTCATGGAGGGGGAGCATTTTCAGGTAAAGACCCAAGTAAAGTTGATCGTTCTGCAGCATATGGAGCAAGATATGTTGCAAAAAATATAGTATCTGCAGGCTTGGCTAGTAAATGTTTAGTTCAAATATCTTATGCAATAGGCGTTGCAAAACCTACTTCTGTAATGGTAGATAGTTATGGAACTGGTAAAGTATCTGATGAAGAATTATCTCAATTAGTAATAAGTGAATTCGATTTAAGGCCAAAAGGAATTGTGGAAACGTTAGATTTATTAAGACCAATATATAAGAAAACCGCAGCTTATGGGCATTTTGGCCGTGATGAACCTGAATTTACATGGGAAATAACAGATAAGAAATCTACTTTATACCAAAAGTAAATTATTATTATGTGCTTGATTTTAATTAGTTTTTAAATTAGTATTGCTTTTGTTCGAGGAGCGCTGCAAGAATTTTCCCAGGCTCGAACTACAAATTTATTTGTAACTGCGTTCACCATTTTTAAACCGTACCAGTTGCGGGATGTTTGGTGGATTACTCATCTCCCTGGTCACATTTATTTTAGGGGAAAAATGAATATAGTGACTGATTCAAAATTAAATATAAAAGATTATTCAATAGCTGATATTAACTTAGCAGATTTCGGTAGAAAAGAAATTGCTATAGCTGAAACAGAAATGCCAGGGCTAATGGCAATTCGTAAAGAGTACGCTACTAAAAAACCATTGAAAGGAGCTTTAATTTCTGGTTCATTGCATATGACTATTCAAACAGCTGTTTTAATTGAAACACTTAATGAATTAGGGGCAGAAGTTAGATGGGCATCTTGTAATATTTATTCAACTCAAGATCATGCTGCAGCAGCAATTGCTAATGGTGGAACATCAGTTTTTGCATTTAAAAATGAAAGTTTAGATGAATATTGGGATTTTACACATCGTATTTTTGAATGGCCGGATGAAAAAAATACAAATATGATTCTTGATGACGGAGGAGATGCAACTCTTTTACTACATCTTGGAGTTAAGGCAGAAAAAGATATTTCAGTTCTTGATAATCCATCTTCTGAAGAAGAAATTTGTTTATTTAATGCAATAAAAAATAAATTAAAAATAAATTCATCTTGGTATTCGGAGAGAATATCCCATATTCAAGGTGTAACAGAAGAAACTACAACAGGCGTTTTGCGTCTTTATCAAATGTTTAGAGATAATGAATTAGCATTTCCTGCAATCAATGTAAATGATTCTGTTACTAAGTCTAAATTTGATAATTTATATGGATGTAGAGAATCATTAGTAGATGCAATCAAAAGAGCAACGGATGTAATGATTGCAGGCAAAATTGCAGTTGTTTGTGGATATGGCGATGTAGGAAAAGGATCAGCGCAAGCTTTAAGAGCTTTGTCTGCACAAGTTTGGGTAACAGAAATTGATCCTATATGTGCACTTCAAGCGGCTATGGAAGGTTATCGTGTAGTGACTATGGACTATGCGGCTGAATATGCAGATATTTTTGTATCTGCAACAGGAAACTACAATGTTATTAATCATGAGCATATGAAAGCAATGAAAGACCAAGCTATTGTATGCAACATAGGACATTTTGATAATGAAATTGATGTTGCTTCATTATCAGAATATAAATGGGAAGAAATAAAGCCACAAGTAGATCATGTTATTTTTCCAGACAATAAAAGAATTATTTTGTTAGCAAAAGGGCGTTTAGTAAATTTAGGGTGTGGAACAGGTCATCCAAGTTATGTTATGGGATCTTCTTTTGCCAATCAGGTAATTGCTCAAATTGAATTATTTTCTGAAAAGGATAAGTATCCTTTGGGTGTGCATACATTACCTAAACACTTAGATGAAAAAGTTGCTCGATTACAACTTACTAAATTAAATGCTAATTTAACAACACTTACTCAAGAGCAAGCAAAATATATTGGAGTGGAAATTTCAGGACCATTTAAAACTGATACTTATCGATATTAAATTTCTATGAAAAATATACCTTCAGTAAGTTTTGAATTTTTTCCCCCTCGAACAGAGGAGGGGATTTCTAATCTTAATAAAACTGTAAAATTATTATCTAAATTTACTCCAGAATTTTTTTCTGTTACATTTGGAGCAGGGGGTTCAACTAAGGTAAAAACATTAGAAACAGTGTTAGATATTAAATCATCTGGTTATAAAGCTGTTCCTCATATTTCTTGTATTAGTTCTTCGAAAGAAGAAATTTTAGATTTATTGACACAATACAGAGAAAATAATATTGATCATCTTATAGCGCTTAGAGGAGATAATCCTTCAGGAGCAATAAGTAACGGAGACTTTAAATATGCTAACGAATTAATTTCTTTTATAAGAAAAGAAACAGGAAATGACTTTCATATTCAAGCAGCTGCATATCCAGAATATCATCCAGAAGCAAATTCACCAAAAGAAGATTTAGATAATTTTAAAAGAAAAATTGATGCTGGTGTAAATTCAGCTATTACTCAGTTCTTTTTTAATGTAGATGCTTATTTTAAATTTATAGAAGAATGCCAGAAAAAATCTATTTCAGTACCAATTATTCCTGGAATAATGCCTATTTATAATATTAAGCAACTTTCAAGGTTCGCATCGAATTGTGGAGCAGAAATTCCTAGATGGCTTCGATTAAAATTAGAAAATTATGAAGATAAAGATATTCAATCATTAAGAAATTATGGTGTTGACGTTATAACAGAGTTATGTGAAACCTTAATTCAATATGGAGTTCCTGGAATTCATTTTTATACGTTAAATGAATCAAGAATTGTTTCAAAAATAATTAATAATATTAGCAATTAATGAAGAATTGATTGTTGAGTTTGATATAAAGCATCTTCAACAAAAAGGTAATCATTTTCTCGCCCATTATTCCATAAAGTCATCATTACAATCCAGCGCACTTCATCTATATTAATTATGTTTTGATTAAGAGCCATGGCTCGATCAATAATAATTTCACGTTCGATTGAATTTAGAATATCTGCTTGCTCAAGAAACAAAATAAAACCTAACCCATCAAAAGAAAATTTTTCTTTTTCTTTTTCTGTAAAAATTCTTAATTTATTATTTAATTTTAACGAATGAGATTGAGGAATTTTTGTTGACATTTCCTTAAGTCTTGAAAACCAATCAAGAGCATTTTCAATGTCTTTATTATTAAATCCAGCAGCCTCAAGTTCTAAAGTCATATTAGCAAAATCTAAATTATTTTTAGAACTTAAGTAGTTTTCAAACATATAGATTAATAAATCAAACATGATAATTCCTTATTTTTTTGAATTTAAGAGTAGATAAATTTATAAACTTTTGTAATGAAAAAAAAGAAAACGAGACTCTACGCAGTATAATTAATAAATTAAAATTTTTATAATTCAATTTAAATTAATTTAACAGTTAACAATTAAATAATCAATACATATGGCAACTTTAAAATTATTTAAATAACTTAAATTACGCATGATAAATAAAAAACCTAAGATTATTTTTGCTGGCACTCCAGACTTTGCTGTTCCAACATTAAATGCTATTTTTAAATCAGATTATCAAATTTCTCTGGTGCTAACTCAGCCAGATAGAAAGTCTGGCAGGGGGATGATTTTAAAATCAAGCCCAGTTAAACAAAAGGCAAAAGAACTTAATATTCCTATTTTTCAACCAGAAAGATTAAATAATGATGAAGCATTTCAAAAGATTATTGATGTTAATGCTGATATTTTAATAGTTGTTGCATATGGTCTTATCATACCAGCTAAAATTTTAGATATTTTTGTTAAAGGTTCATATAATGTTCATGCTTCTTTACTTCCTTTATGGAGGGGTGCAGCACCAATTCATAGAGCAATTGAAGCTGGAGATTCAAAAATTGGTGTAACTATTATGTCAGTAGCTCCAGAATTGGATTCGGGAGATATAGTTAGAAAAAAAATTATTGATTTAGCTAAAGATGCAAATACTGGGGATATGACAAAGTTATTATCTGAGTTGGGCGCTGAATTGATGATCGATGTTCTTAAAGATATTTATACTAATAAGCCTCTTAAATTAGTTCCTCAAAAAGAATCAATGGCGACTTATGCAAATAAAGTTAGCAAGCTTGAAGCTAAAGTAGTTTGGAAAGATATAACATCAGAAATAATAGTACGTAAAATAAATGCTTTTAATCCCTCTCCTGGAGTATTCTGTAAATTTAGAGGAAAAATATTGAAAATATGGAAAGCTTACAATGAAAACGATACTAAGAAAATTGATCCTGGTAAATTGTATCTTCAGGCTGAAAAAAATAATATTTTTATAGGGACAATTGATGGCGCTATTAGAGTTGTAGAAATTCAATTAGAAGGTAAAAGAAAAATGACAGCAAGAGAATTTATTATGGCAAATAAAGTTAATGATGGTGAATTTCTTTTATGATGAATTATTCTCAATGGGTTTCAGCAATGATTGTTGAACAAGTTCTTATGGGAAAAAATTTAGATAAAAGTTTCAAGTTAATTTTAAAAAAATATAATAATGAAATTGAGAATATTCCACAAATAAAAGATATGGTTTATGGGGCGATAAGAGATTTAGGTAAATCATATTTTTATATTAATAAATTAGTTAAAAATAAAATTGAAAATAGATGCCTTGAATCACTTTTACATGTAGTTTTTTTTCAAATAAATAATTCTAGATCTAATGATTTCACTTTAGTTAATCAGGCAGTTGATGCAGCAAAAAGAATAGATCATAAGAAAAGTTCATTTATAAATGCAGTTTTAAGAAATTTTTTAAGAAATAAAAATAATTTACAAAAGCAATTAAAAAATAATGAATCTGCAATGTATAGTTACCCAAATTGGTGGATTGAGAAAGTAAAAGAACAATACCCTAAGAATTGGAAAATGATTCTTGATATTGGTAATCAGCATCCACCTCAAGCATTAAGAATTAATTTAAGAAAGATCGGAGTTAAAGAATATTCTAGACTATTGAATGAAAATGGCATTGATTATAAATTAGTTGGAGGAGAATGTTTAATCATAAATAAACCTATGGAAGTTAGTAAAATACCAGGGTTTTTAGATGGAAAGATCTCAATTCAGGACTTTGGAGCTCAATTAGCAGCTCATATAATTGATTTAAAGAAAGATCAGAGAGTTTTAGATGCATGTTCAGCTCCCGGGGGAAAAGCTTGTCACATGTTAGAGTTAAATACAATTAAATTATTAGCAGTTGAGAGTGATAAGGAAAGAATAATAAAAATAGAAGATAATATTAAACGTCAAGGTTTAAAAGTAAAAATCTTAAATAAAAAAATAAGTAGGCAGAATGAATGGTGGGATAAGCAACATTTTGATCGGATATTGCTTGATGTTCCATGTTCAGCATCAGGAATTATTAGAAGACATGTTGATATAAAATGGCTAAGAAGAATCAATGATCTTAAAAAGTTCGGAGATAATCAGTTAATTTTATTAAAGTCGGTTTGGCCAATGTTAAAAAAGAATGGTAAATTACTTTATGTAACTTGCTCTATTTTTGAAGAAGAAAATAGAAATATTATTGAAAAGTTTATAAAAGAATCAAATCATGTTTCTGAACTTAATATAAATTTCCCTTCAAATTTAATACATATAAAAAATCAATTACTTCCTTCAGACAATCATGACGGTTTGTTTTATGCGCTTCTCCAAAAAAATTAGTATTATCGCAATTATTTTTTTTATTTTATTATTAATAATAAATAGGTTTTCGTATCCTGAAGAAAATAAGATATTAATTAAAGATATAGTAATTAATAATAGTAATGATTTAAATTACGTTAGTTTTAATCAAGAAATAAGTTTAGATTACTTAATAAGAGAAGCTATAGATAAAGGGATTCCTTTAGTATTTAAGATAACTTTAAGAATAGTTGAGCTACATAATATTTTACCTACCAAAACTATTAAAACAGAAGTAAGGTATTATCAAATTAAATATAAAGCATTAAGAAAAATATATGAAATTATCGATATTAATGGACAAAAGTATGAAAATAAAGATATGCAAAACGCAATAAAAAAAATGTTAAAAGTGGAAGACTTGGAGTTTACATTCGATAATGATGGTAAGAATTATGAATTATGGTTAAACATAATGCTAGAAAGAAAAAAATTACCTAAGCCTTTACAGGTGAATTATTTTAATAGAACTTGGTTTATGAGTTCTGAGAAGAGCATTCATAAATTTGAGAAAATGAAATGAAATACATAATTACAACTGTTGCATTCATTGGGATTGCATTACTTATTTTATTAGCAAAGGCAATTTCAAATTCAGAATTAATTTCAAGCGATTCATTTAGAATTTTATTGGCATTAAATATTCTTTTTATATGCTCATTAATTGTATTGATAGCAGTTCAGATTTTTCGTTTACTTAATAATATTAAGACAGAAATTACAGGTAGTCGATTAACATTAAGGCTTGTTATGTCCTTTGCATTAATGGGGATTATTCCAGTTTTAATAGTATATTTAGTATCAGTAAGTTTTTTAACAAAATCTATCGAATCATGGTTTGATGTTAAGGTTGAATCAGCATTAGAGGGAGGGTTAACCTTAGGACAAAAGACCATTGATATTTTAATGCGTGATATTGAGTTAAAGGGTAAAAGTATCGCTTATTCGATTGGAAATGCAGATATAGAACAAAGAAATAATATACTTACAGATTTAAGAGCTAAATTTGGAATACAAGACGCTGTTATTTTTGATCAAGATTCAATGATTATAGAAGTTTCAAGTGAAAAAAATGATTTAATCCCTCCAATTCCCAATATTAAAGATTTAGAAAGAGGGGGATTAAATTTCTTTGGAAAAATCGAAGAGCATGATGACGGCCAGATTTATTTAAAAACATTTACTCCCATTATTTCAAAAAATGTAATATCTAAAAGATTGATTCTTCAATTAACGCAACCAATTCCTCCATCAATAGCTAATTTAGCTTTATCTGTTGAGTCTGTTTATGATGAATATCAACAGTTAACATATAGTAGAAATTCATTAAAAGTTATTTATATACTAACTTTGACTTTAGTGTTGTTATTAGCTTTATTATCATCTGTAGCAGTATCATTTTTTATTAGTAGGAAATTCTCTTCTCCATTGGCAATGCTTGCAGATGCAACAAAACAAATAGCAAAAGGAAATTATAAAAAAATTATTCCAGAACAAGGAAAAGATGAAATAGGAGTTTTAGTAAGCTCATTTAATAGTATGACTTCACAATTAGGCGAAGCCACAAGAAATTCAGAGAAGGATAGAGAGAGACTTGAGGTTGCAAGAACATTTCTTGAAACTATTTTAGCGCATTTAACTACAGGAGTTATTGTTCTTGATAATAAAAAAATAATTCGATTAAATAATATTGCTGCATCAAAAATGTTAAGAAATAAAGAAATAGCAATGAATAATGAAGCTATGAGTGAAATAATCTCAAAAAATTTATTATTTCAGCCTTTATATGAATTTGTTGAAACTTATATAGATAATAATAAAATAAATAAGAAAGAAATAAGCCAAGAATTTAAATTAAATAAAGATAATCAAGAAAGAACAATAATGTTACAAATAACGCCACTTAATGATACTAAAGGTAAATCATATGTTCTTGTAATTGATGATATATCTGAAGTTACTCAAGCTCAAAGACATAGCGCTTGGGGAGAAATTGCTAGGAGATTAGCTCATGAAATAAAAAATCCTTTAACTCCTATTCAATTATCTGCTGAAAGAATTCAACATAAATTTCAACATAAATTAAATGAAGATGACTCAAGTATTCTTGAACGATCTACAAATACAATTATCAACCAAGTAAATGCTTTAAAAATAATGGTAAATGAATTCACAGAGTATGCAAGACCACCAAAAATTAAAAAAGATACCATAAGAATTGACGATCTTATTGATGAAGTAATTGGTTTATATGAGATTTCGGAAATAATAAAGGTTAAAAAAAGTAAAAATATACCAATTATTTATGCAGATCAAAATAAATTAAGGCAGGTAATAATAAATTTATTAGAGAATTCAAGAGATGCTTTAAAGGGAATAGAAAAACCAAAAATAAGAATTTTTATAAATAATAAAGATAATCAAGTTGAATTGATTGTTGAGGATAATGGTATCGGTGTTCCTGATGAAATAATTGGAAGAATTTTTGAGCCTTATGTAACATCGAAAAAAACAGGTACGGGTTTAGGATTAGCGATAGTGCATAAAATCATTGAAGAACATAATGGTAAAATTATTATAGAAAGAATAAAAAATTCTGGTACAAGAGTTAAAATAAATCTTAAGATGGGGAAAAAATAGAATATATGGCTAAGATTAATATATTAATCGTTGACGATGAGCAAGATATTAGAGAATCATTAAAAGATATACTTCAAGATGAAGGCCATAATGTATTTTTAGCAGAAAATGCTAAGGTAGCTACTTTAATTAGAGATAAAGAAGATATTGGTCTTATTTTATTAGATATTTGGATGCCTGATTGTGATGGAATAACTTTACTTAAAGAATGGGCTAAAAATAATAAAATAAATTGTCCAGTTTTGATGATGTCTGGCCATGGAACAATCGATACAGCAATTGAAGCAACTAAAATTGGTGCCTATGATTTTCTTGAAAAACCCATTTCATTACAAAAATTATTAAATACAATAAATTCAGCACTAAAAAAAGAAATACAAATAACAAGGCTTAATCATAACTTTTTACAAAACTCTCCTTTAAATTGGATAGTTCAGTTTAGGCAAAAATTAATAGATCTTAAAGGTTCTAATTTAATATATTTAGAAGGTAGAGAAGGTAATTTTATTAATATATGTATAAAAAACCTTGTTGGAACAAATTATTTATTAATTGATTCAAGTGCAGTTATTAAAGATAATTTTATTGAAAATGCTGCAGAAAAAGGATGTAACGCAATATTATTTAAAAATTTTTCAAAATTTGAGAATACAAAAAAAAATAATATAAGAAATTATTTAAAGTTAAATAATTATAAAAAAATAAAAATTATATTTATTGATGAAAATATTGAAGAAATTTTTTATGAAATTTTTGATGATAAAAATTTATCAGAAGAAGATGTATTGGCTATGCCAGATTTTTCTAATAATAAGGATCTAATCCCTGATTTTTCTTTAGCAATACTTAATTTTTATCTTTCAATGAATAAGCATTTGGGCTATAAAGAATTTGAGATTTCAGCATTAAATTATTTGAGAATATCAAATGATATAGATAATATTGATACACTCGATAATATTGTATTTAATTTAATTAAACATTCTGATGGACAAAAAATTTCATCAGAAGATGTTGTAAATTTTTTACAAGGCTTCCATATTAAAGATAAAGAATCTGATCAAGAAAACTTTATTAATATGAATGAATCAATCTTTAATCAGTCTTTAAAAGAAGCAAGAGAAAAATTTGAAACATTGTATTTTAATTTTCATATAAAGAAAAAATTATCTACAACAGATTTAGCCAAGCAATCTGGTATTGAGAGAACACATTTATATAGGAAACTTAAATCTCTCGGAATTAAAAGTAAATAGTTATAATTCAGCTATAACAGGGGTATGATCGGATGGCCTTTCTAATTCACGTGGTTTCTTGTCAATATAAGCTTTATCTAAATTTTTTAATAAAGAATCTGTTACGAGGATGTGGTCAATACGCATTCCTAAATTTCTTTTTAAAGGGATTCTATAATCCCACCATGAGAAATCTGAGACATTAGGGTTTAAATACCTAAATGAGTCATTAAATCCTAGATTGATAATTTTATTAAAATAATTTCTTTCGATATCCGAAACTAAATTTTTTCCTTTCCATACTAATGGGTCATGACAATCAATATCTTGAGGGGCAATATTAAAATCACCAGTTAATATAATATGCTTATTGTCTTTATATAAGTTTTTTAGCCATTTACAGAAATATTTAAGCCATTTTTTCTTGTATTGAAATTTTTCTGAATCAAGGGATTGCCCATTAGGAATATAGGCAGATATTATTTGTATTATTTTATTTGTACTATCTTGGTATGCCCCAGTAATTAATCTACTTTGCTCATCTTTAAAGGTTGGAATGTTGTAAAAAATATTGGTTAATGGCTTTTTACTAATTATTGCAACTCCATTATAAGTTTTTTGACCATTATGATATGAAAACCAATTGAGGGATTTAAATTCATTATGTGGAAATTTATCATTATCTTGTTTAGTTTCTTGAAGGCAAAGAATATCTGGTTGATTTTTATCTAGCCAGTCAATAACATGAGGTAAACGAACATTCAAAGAATTGACGTTCCAAGTCGCAATTTTCATTTTAAAAGACCTTGATGTTTGAGAAGAGAATCAATCGATGGTTTTCGACCTCTAAATTTAATAAAAGAATTTATCGCAGGCCTGGAGCCTCCTTTAGATAAAATTTCTTTTCTAAATTTTTTCCCTGCTTTTTCAGAAAGAATTCCCATTTCTTTAAATAGGCTATAAGCATCAGCTGATAATACTTCAGCCCATTTATAGCTATAGTATCCGGCAGCGTATCCACCAGCAAAAATATGTGAAAAACTATGAGGGAATCTGTTCCAATTTGGCGGCCTTACTACTGCTACTTGATCACGAACCTGTTCTAGTAAAGTAAGAAAATTTTTAAGCTTTGGATTATATTCACTGTGAAGCTTCATATCAAAAAGAGCAAATTCAACTTGACGGCTAGTTTGCATGCCTGATTGAAAATTTTTAGATTTAAGAAGTTTATTAAATAATTTTTTAGGCATTGGTTCTTTAGTTGAAATATGTTCAGTCATATTTTTTACTACTAACCATTCCCAACAAAAATTCTCCATGAATTGACTCGGTAATTCGACAGCATCCCATTCAACTCCTTGGATACCAGAAACTCCATATTCATTAATTTCTGTTAGAAGATGATGAAGCCCATGTCCAAATTCATGAAAAAGAGTAATAACTTCATCATGAGTTAATAAAGAAATATTATTTTTAATAGGTTCTGAAAAGTTACATGTTAAATAAGCTACTGGAAGAGCATTTTCATGAGGAAATTTTAATTTTGAAATTGCTTCATCCATCCATGCGCCACCTCTTTTATTTTTTCTAGCATAAAGATCTAAATAAAAGTAACCAATGGATTTCCCAGAGGAATTTGTAATTTCATAAAATTTAACGTCTGAATGCCATACTTCCGTGTTTATTTCTTTTATAAAAATTTCATAAATAGTTTCTACAACCTTAAATAAACCTTTAATTACTTTATAATCTGGGAAATAGTTTTTTATTTCTTGGTCTGAATAATTAAATCTATCTTCTTTAATTTTTTCAGATAAATAAGCTATATCCCAAGCTTCAATATTATTTATTTTTAGTTTTTGACCATATTTTTCAAGATCGAGCATATCTATTTTTGCGAATGGTTTTGCTTTATTTGAAAGATTTTCTAAGAATTTTATAACTTCATTACTAGATTTAGCCATTTTGGTTTTTAATGCCATTGATGCATAGCTTGGAAAGCCCAAAAGTTGAGCTAATCTTTTTTTGTTTAAAAGTATTTGATTAATATTTGAAGTATTATCAGTAATCTTATTATCAAGATCTGATGCTTTAGTAGCATAGGCATAATATATTTTTTTTCTTAAGTTTCTATTATCTGCAAATTGCATTAATGGTAAATAACAAGGAAAATCAAGCGTAAAGCACCATCCATTTTTTTTTCTTTTTTTAGCCTCAAATTTAGCTTTTAAAAGAATATCTTTAGGAATTCCTTTTAATTTTTTTTTATCATTAATTAAAAGTGAATAATTATTAACAGAGTCTAATAAATTTTCTTCAAAACCCGAACTTAATTTTGATAATTTACTAACAATTTTTTTAAATTCTAATTTTTTATTTTTATTAAGCCCAACACCACCCAATTCAAAGCCTAAGATTTCATTACCAATGATTTTTTTTTGTGGCTTAGTAAGTTTTAGAAAAAGTTTACTCGATTTAATCTTTTTAAATTTTTTATAAATTAATTTATTTTGTGAAAATTCTGAATTATATTTTGTAACTTTAATAAGATTCTTATTATAAATTAATCGTAATTCTTCATTATTAACAACTGAATTTAAATGATTAATTTGCGACCAAACTCTATTAAGTTTTTCATTGCATTGTTGAATAGGGGATATAAAATTACCCCAATTTGGATTTACTTTATCCGATTCAATTTTTTTAATAATTTTTTTATTTTCTTTTAAAACTTTATTTATTGCTGGAGAGATATGTTCTACTTTTATTTGTTTAAATAAAGGTAAACCATTTCTATTTAATAATGGGTTTAAAATAATATAACTCCTTAGGTATTTATATTATTGATTAATCTTTTGAATTAAAGTTTCTATATTGTTAGATTCTTTTGTTTTTAGAATTTTAGCAGATAAGGGTTTTAATTTTTGTATATTAGAATTTAAAACTTGTTTTTTAACTGTTAGAATTCTAGAAGGATGCATTGAAAAGTGTTTTAATCCCATCCCAAGAAGCAATCTGGTTAGCTTTGAATCGCCAGCCATTTCTCCACAAATCGATACTTCTTTATTATATTTTCTTCCGGCTTTTATAGTTAAATTAATTAATTTTAATATTGCCGGATGGAGTGAATTATATAAGTGTGACAATCTATCATCTGTTCTATCAATTGCTAATGTATATTGAATTAGATCATTAGTTCCTATAGAAATAAAATCTAATTCTTGGGCAAACATATCTGCATTTATTGCGACTGCAGGTACTTCAATCATTCCACCTACTTTTATTTTTTTATCATATAAGATTTTTTTATTATCTAAAGAATTTTTAGCTCTTTCTATTAATAATTTAGTTTGTCTAAGCTCTGATAATGAAGAAAGCATAGGTATTAAAATTTTAATTTTTCCAAATTTTGAGGCTCTGAGTATCGCTTTTAGTTGAATATTAAATAATTGTGGTTCTAATAAACACAATCTAATAGCTCTAAGACCTAATGCTGGATTAGAACTAATAGATGTATCAGCCGAGGTTAATTTATCCGCACCAGAATCTAGAGTTCTAATTACAACTGTTTTATTTTTCATAGCTTTTACTACTGATTTATATATTTTAAATTGTTCATTTTCATCAGGTAATTCTTTTCTATTCATAAATAAAAATTCTGTTCTAAAAAGACCTATTCCTGAAGCCTTATTATCTTTAACAGATTCGATATCACTAGGAACTTCAATATTTGCTAATAATTCAATTTTTTCATTATTTAAAGTCTTACATTGAATATTTTTAATTTTAGCAAGTTTTTTTTGTTCAATTTTCCAGAGATTTTTTCGATTTTGATATTCTTCAAGAATATCTTCTGAAGGATTAACTATTACAATACCTTGATCGCCATCAACAATAATTTTTTCATTATTTTTAATTAGATCTCTAGCATTTTGAAGAGCAACAATAGATGGTATGTTAAGACTTCTTGCAAGAATAGCTGTATGTGATGTTGATCCACCCATATCAGTTAAAAAGGCAGCATATTGATGTTTTTTAAATTGAAGTGCATCTGCTGGAGATATATCATGTGCAACTAATATGGTAGAACTTTCATTATTAATTTGATTAGCTTGATTTGGATGACCTAATAAAACCTTAAGAATTCTTTCAACAACTTGAATTACATCATTTTTTCTTTCTTTAATATACTCATCTTCTATTTGTTCAAATTTATTTATAAAAAAATCTACTTGTTTTTTTAAGGCCCATTCAGCATTACAGTTATCTTTGCTAATAATTTTTTTAGTTTTTTCTGATAAATTTTTATCAGCTAGAATCATTAAATGGGTATCAATGAAGGCAATAAACTCTTCAGATGAATTTTTCTGTAACTGTTTTTTTATTCTTAATAAATCTTTTTTTACATCATTTATTGCATTCGATAATCTTTTTATTTCTTTTGAGGTTTCTTTTGAATCTAACTGATAATGAACTACTTCTAGTAATGCATTTGATATAAGATGGGCTTTTCCAATAGCAATTCCATTTGATACAGAAACTCCATGTATATTAAAAGAGAACATTATTCATTTTCACCAAAAAAATTATTAAAAAGTTTTTCAATTTCTGAGATAGCTTTTTTTTCATCAGGACCATTAGCTTCAATTAAAACAATTGTATTTTGACTAGCAGCTAACATTAATACTTCCATAATGCTTTTTACATTAACTTTATTTTTATTTAGAACTAAAAATATTTCTGAAGAAAAATTACAAGCTAATTGAGTTAGTTTGCTCGATGCTCTTGCATGAAGTCCTAGTTTATTAATTATTTTTATTTTCTTTTTTATCATGGCAAGTTTATTTTTTTTATATTCTTTTTAGCACAATCAAGAGAATCATTTACTAAAATATTTAAATTATCTTTTCTATCTGATATAGCCTTTATTAACATTGGAAGATTTACTCCAGTAATAACTGCAACTTTATTTTTTGTAATAAATTTTTTTAATAGATTGCATGGAGTAGCGCCATAAATATCTGTTAGTATTAATACTCCATCCCCATTATCTAATTCATGAATTTTTTGAGAAATGATATCACTATAATGATTTAAATCATTATTAGAGTTTATTGATAAGGATTGCAATGAAGTTGGATTATTATCAAGAATATGAGATGCACAATCAATTAGTGATTTTCCAATTTCACCGTGAGTAACTAGTAAGATACCAATCATTATTTACTGCCTATTAAATTTTAATTTATATTATTCTAAAAAACATTAATTGGATGAATTATGTTTAATAGAGCCCTCTGCCTGATGATGATCTTTATATTTTTCTTTATATTTTAAGACTTGTCTATCTATTTTATTGATAACAGAATCTATTGCTTGATACATATCTAAATCAATTGATTTAGCATTAATATCTAGATGAGGTAAATGGATGGTTACATCAACAATATTATTTAATTTTTCAACACTAAGAGTAAATTTAGCGTCAATTACATGATCAAAATGATTCATTATTTTAATAAATTTATTTTTAATATACTCTTTTAGCGCGTTAGTTATTTCGATGTGCCTACCTGTAATAATTAAATTCATATTTCTCCTTTAAAAATTAATTTTTTTTCTTTGATTAGAAGGAAGAATCTTTAAAGCAATACGATATTTAGCAATAGTTCTTCTTGCAATTTGAATCCCTTCTTTTTTAAGCAATATTGATAGTTGCTCATCAGAATAAGGGTGATTTGTCGATTCATTTTTTATAAGTTCTTTTATTCTGAAAAGAATTGCTTTTGATGACAAGTCATTGCCACTATTAGTTTTTATAGATGAGCCAAAAAAATATTTAAGCTCAAATATACCATGTGGGGTAGATATAAATTTATTTGTTGTAACTCTTGATATAGTTGATTCATGTAAATCTAATTCTTCTGCAATTTTTTTAAGAACTAATGGCTTTAAAAAAAGCTTACCTTTCTCAAGGAATTCATTTTGACTTTTCATAATAGCTCTTGAAACTCGAATAATTGTAATAGATCTTTCCTTTAAGCTTTTAATTAACCATTTTGCTTCTTGATATTTCTCTTTTGATTCTTTATCTAATTCTTTAGTGCTTTTTGACATCATATCTTTATAATCTTCATTTATTTTTAATTTTAAAAAATTATCTTCAATTAAACTTATTTCCCAATTATTATTAGATTTTTCAACTTTTGTATCAGCTTGAATAAAATCATGGGGTTGAATTTTTTGGAAGATTAAACCAGGTTTTGGATTAAGTTTCTTTATCAACTTTATTGCTTCAACAAGTTCATTATCACTACAATTCAGATTATTTTTAAGTACATTATAGTTTTTGTTGCCTAATAGATTTAAAGATTCATTAACTATTTTTAATGCAAGATTAATTAATTTTTTATCTCCATTTACTATTTTTAGTTGTAAAGTTAAGCATTCTGATAAGTTTCTTGCTCCTATTCCTGGTGAAGAAGAGTTTTGTATGAGTTTTAAAGATTTTTCTAACTCCTCTAATTTTGCTTTGGGTTCAAAAGGCATAGTTTTTAGAATTTGTTCTAAAGGCTCTATTAAATAACCTTCATCATTAATGGAGTCAATTAAAATTAAGAAAATAATTTGATCTCTATCTGAAAATGAGAATATACTCAGATTTTCAATTAAGTATTCTTTTAATGTTTGGTTTTTTATTTCGGTATCAAATAATTCATAGGAATAATCATTTTTATAAGACGCTTCTTTTGAGTTATTAAAGTTTGATTTATTAGCTAAATTATTTTTGGAGTCCTCTTCTAACTCTAGAAATATATTATCATTAATATAATCTTCAATTAATTGATTTAATTCTGTCTGGGACGCTTGAAGCAGTTTAATCGATTGTTGTAATAATGGAGTAAGTTTTAAAGATTGGGAAAGTTTAAGATTAAAGCTTAACTTCATTTTTTATAGAATAAAGTCCTTTCCAAGATATATTTCTTTAACATTTTGATCAGTTACTATTTCTGATGGCTTTCCTGATGTAAAAACTCTACCTTGATTTACAATATAAGCTCTATTACAAATACCAAGGGTTTCTCTAACATTATGATCTGTTATTAAAATACCAATACCTTTTGATGCTAAATGTTTAATAATTTTTTGTATATCTATAACTGCAATTGGATCAATACCTGCAAATGGTTCATCTAGTAGAATAAATTTTGGGTTTGTTGCTAGACATCTTGCAATTTCAACTCTTCTTCTTTCCCCGCCTGATAGACTAATTGAAGTATTATTTTTAATATGACTTATACTTAGCTCATTTAGAAGAATTTCCAAATTTTCAATATTTTGTTTTTTTGTAGATTTTTGTAGCTCTAAAATAGATAAAATATTTTCTGATACAGTCATTTTTCTAAAAATAGATGGCTCTTGAGGTAGATAAGAAATACCAAGTTTTGATCTGCTGTGTATAGCCATTTTTGTTAGATCATGATTATCAATTTTTATAGTTCCATGCTCTGAGGGGATTAATCCAACAATTATATAAAAAGATGTTGTTTTCCCGGCTCCATTTGGACCTAATAAACCAATAACTTCTCCACTAGAAATTCTAAGTGAAATATCTTTAACTACAGTATTTTTTTTGTATGTTTTTTTTATATTCTGAATAATTAATTCTGACATGCTATCTAATTTTCTTTTTTCGGTTTAATAATTGCACGAGTTCTTCCCTTTTTAACTTTATTTCCTTCTTCATCTTTTGTGCTTCCAGAAAGTGCTTGAGCAAATTCAGCATTTGTATCGTACATTATATAGTCACCGAAAACAGTATCATTACCTCTTTTGACTGACGCTTTGCTGTATAAGTGGACTTTATCCATGTGCCCATCATATTCAATTCTTTCTGCTTTGCCCTCAATATACTCATCAATTCCATCTCTTTTTTGTTTAAAAGTTGTTGGCTTGCCAGTTGCAGTACTATGTTGAAAGCCTTGACTATCTTCTCTTACAATTAATTCATTTGCTTTAATTATTAGTGTTCCTTGGGTTAATATGACATCTCCTTTATATATGCTAATACTTTTTGCATCATCTACAGTCATTGTATCTGATTCAATTTCAATTGCTTTATCTCTATCTGCTTCTTCAGAGAAGGCAATATTTGATATAGATAATAATATTATTTGAATATAAGCTACAAAGAAATTATATTTAATTAGTTTTTTTTCTAGGATTATCATAATGAACTTTAACATTGCTTAAAAGTTTTACAATACCTTCCTTATTGTCATATTTCATTCCAATACCATAAATTTCAATATTTGGTTCCTGTATTATTTTTACTGGTTTTTTTGTCAAAATAATATCCATCTTAGGCAATATATCTAATTGATCGGTAAAAAGCTTCATTTCTTTCTTTTTCTTGGTTGCGACTCTTGTTAAAATCACATTGTCTGAAAATAAATATTCATCACCGCCACTTATTACTTTTCCGGCATTACTTTTAATATAAGAATAGGGCGAGCTATTTTTAAATCTTGTAAAATGAGGTTTGCTTAAGATGGCATATTCGGCATAATCAAACTCTTTCATATTCTTAGCGCTTATTGTAAATTTCACATCTCCATTTTTTTTTGTTTGTACGCTATCAAATTTTTTTAAGTAAAATGTAGGACCACTGCCATTTTTACTATTTTTGATTAAGAGTTCTTTTTCTACTTCGATTTTAAGCCAATAAGTAATAAAGGCAATTATTAAAATAAGCAATAATACGAAAATTGTTGAAAGCTTATTCGCCATTTAGCAGCTAGATTACTTTTGAAGCAAAAAGATCATTTAGATTTAACATACCAATTACTTTTTGATTTTTATCAGTTATTAGAAAACAATTAATTTTAGATTTTTCCATTATGTTTACTGCCTCTATAGCCATTTCAGATCCTTTTAGAGTAATAGGGTCTTTTGTCATGCATTCTTCAATTGATGAATCAATATTTTTTTTGTTAAGCAAAGCCCTTCTTAAGTCCCCATCAGTTAAAATCCCCATTAATTTATTTTCATTACTTACTATGCCAGTAAAGCCTACTTTCTTATTTGATATTTCTTCGATTGCATCTTTTAGAGAAGATTTAATATTAACAGATGGAATATTTTTCCCAGTACGCATAATATCTTTTACTTTAATTAGGATATTTTTGCCTAAATTACCACCTGGGTGAGATATAGCGAAATCTTCAGCAGTAAATTCTCTTAAATCTAGTACGCATATTGCAAGAGCATCCCCTAATGCCAATGAAACTGAAGAGCTTGCAGTTGGCGCCAGCCCTAATGGACAAGCCTCTTTAGTAACAGCAGCACTAATATGAATATCACTTTCATTAGCTAATTCAGAATCAATATTACCTGATATACCAATAATTTTAGCTCCAATTCTTTTTATTGTAGGAAAAATTGATATTAATTCGTCACTTTGACCTGAATTTGAAAAAAAGATTACGATATCATTTTTTGTAATCATTCCTAGGTCTCCATGGCTTGCCTCACCAGGATGCATAAAAAAAGCTGGTGTTCCAGTACTCGCAAAAGTAGAGGCAATTTTTCTTGCTATGTGCCCAGATTTTCCCATACCACTTACAACAACTCTGCCGGTACAGTTAAGAATTTCGTTTACTGCATTAGTAAAGTTAATAGAAATATTTTTACTTGCTCGGATAATTTCTTCCGATTCAATATTTAGAACTTTCTGAGCAAGCTTAATAATTTGATCTGAATTTTTATTCATTAGTCTTCTTTAAATATATTTATTTTATAAGTATAAAAGGGTTTGATAGTAGAATAAAGTTATATATGAAATTGCTCACTAATTATGTTTGAATCAATTCAATTAATTATTCTTTTGTTAGTTAGTTCCGTCCTAATGGTAGCTTTATTTAGATACTTAAGGCTGGCTCCTATGATAGCCTATTTTGTTGTCGGTTTATTACTAGGCCCATATGCATTTGGAATTTTGCCTGATTCAGAATCAAGTAGACATTTTGTTGAATTTGGAATTGTATTTCTTATGTTTACAATTGGCTTAGAATTTAGTCTGCCTAAGTTAAATTCTATGAGAAATATTTTATTTGGATTTGGAGGAGCACAAGTTCTTATAACTTTGGCAACAACAATAGTATTTTCAACTTTTTTAGGGCTAGATCTTGCAGCGGCATTTATTATTGGATCAGCTTTGACAATGTCGTCTACCGCAATTGTTTCTAAAATATTAATGGAAAGAATCGATTTACATAGTCGACATGGTCAACTATCAATCGGCATTTTATTATTTCAAGATATTGCTGTAATTCCTATTTTAATTCTAATTCCAGTCTTTAATGCACAAGTAATTGATTTATATAGTCTATTATGGATATCGTTATTTAAGATTTTACTTTTACTTTTTATTCTTTTCAGAGTTGGAAGACCTATAATGAATTTTTGGTTTGGAATAGTTGCCAAACAAAAATCAAGAGAGTTATTTGTTCTTAATGTATTAATGATCACACTTATTTTTGCTTATGTTACAAAGTTAACAGGTTTATCTTATGCTTTAGGCGCTTTTCTTGCTGGCATGTTAATTTCTGAAACAAGATATCGATATCAGGTTGAATCTGATATAGCTTCTTTTAGAGATATTTTATTAGGACTTTTCTTTATTAGTATTGGCATGATGCTAAATATTGAAGTTTTTATAGATTATTACCCAGTAATATTTTTATTATTTATTGGCTATACTATTTTTAAAATAATACTTATAGCTTTTTTAGCTAAGATATTTAAGTATGAATTAGGAGTTGGGATTAGGTCAGGAATAATTTTAGGGCAAGCTGGTGAATTTAGTTTTGTTATTCTTGCACTAGGACAAGAGCAAAATCTTATATCTGGCGACTTACTTCAAATTATTTTATCTGTATGTTTAATATCAATGTTATTTGCTTCATTTATTATTCCATTTAATGGTCGTATAGCAAGGTATTTATCAAAAGAATATTTGAGGAATAGTGAAAAATTAGTTAATAAAATAGAAGCATCAAGTGAGAGTTTTAGTGGGCATGTAATTTTATGCGGCTATGGTAGATCAGGACAATACTTAGGTAGGTTTCTTAAAGAAGAGAATATTTCTTTTATCGCTATTGATATGGATCTTAATCGTGTTAATGATGCTGCTAATGCTGGAGAGAAAGTTATGTATGGCGATGCTAGTAGGCGAGTAGTTTTAAGAGCTGCTGGAATTGAAAGGGCAAAAGCATTGGTGATAGCTTATTCTGATGATAGATCTTCAGCAAAAGTATTAAATGTAATTCGAGAGACATATCCAGATTTACCTGTTGTTGTTAGAACAAGTGATGATTCTTCAATTCAGCAGCTCCAGGATGCTGGTGCTACGGATGTAGTTCCAGAAGTTTTGGAAGGTAGTTTGATGCTTGCATCACATGCATTAGTTCTGCTTGATATTCCATTAACTCGTGTTATTAGAAAAATACGTTCTTTTAGAAATGAAAGATATAAGATTTTTAGAGGTTATTTTATGGGAGCATCCGAGGCAAGCGATGATATACAGGGACAAGATCAATTACAGCTTCATTCAATTGAGATTAAAAATAATTTTTATTTATTTAATAAACAAATCAATCAAATACCATTTAGGGAATTTAATGTTGAGATACAACATTTAAGAAGGCCAAATATGTTAGAAGATATTGAACCAAGAGCAAATATTAAACTTTCAAAAGGAGACGTTATAGTAATCTTAGGATTGCCAAATGATTTGATTGAATTTGAAAAATTTACTATTAATGGTAAGCATTAATTGAGTAAGAAAATCGTAATTATTGGTGGAGGCATTATCGGATGTCTTACAGCAATTAAATTAAGGGAAAGTGGTTTTTCAGTTGTTATAGTTGATAAAAATGAAATTGGTAAAGAATCTTCTTGGGCAGGAGCAGGTATTTTATTTCCATTAATGCCATGGATTTATCCTCCAGAAGTATATGATCTATGTTTGAATTCATCTGAATTTTATGAAAAATTTTCGAAAAAGTTATTTAAAGCTACAGGAATAGATCCAGAATTTAATAGAACCGGCATGATAATGATTCCTCCTCATAACACAGATGAAATTTATCAATGGACAGAAAAATATAATTACAAAATAAAAGATTCAAAATTTCATGAGTTAGAAGCTATTTTATTGCCATCAGTAGCACAAATAAGGCCACCAAGATTAATGAAAGCGATTAGAGAATATTTAAGTCAACTAAGAATTAAGATTATCGAAAATACAGAACTTTGCACTATTAAAAATAATAAAAAATTCTTAAATGAATGGCCAACAAAAAATAACAATTCAATTGAAGCAGATTACTTCATAATAACATCTGGCGCATGGGTATCGAAGATACACTCAAATTATAAAAATAAAATTTATCCTGTAAGAGGGCAAATGATTCAATATAAAACTTCAAATATTAAAATAAATCATATAATTTATTCAGATGATTTTTATATTTTGCAGAGAAAAGATGGTGTCATAATAGCTGGAAGTACAGTTGAAGAGGTTGGTTTTAATGAAGAAATAACTTCTGATTCTATAGATTACTTGAAGGAGAAGTCAGAACAGTTAATCCCTGAATTAAAAAATATTTTAGTGGAAAATCATTGGGCTGGATTTAGGCCTGGCTCAATAAAAAATATTCCTATAATTAAAAAAGATACAAATTATGAAAACGTTTTTATTAATTCAGGACATTTTCGTTACGGATTAACTATGGCGCCAAAGTCTGCAGAAATAATAAATAGTTTATTGGTAAAATCTGAATTATGAAATTACAAAAAGAAATTATTGTATGGAGATTTCTTGATGGAAAAATTGGACACGAGAAACAATCTTTAGCATTAGTTAATTTTTTAAAGTTAGAAATTAAAACAAAATTATTTAATATTTGTATAAATAATTTCATTATATTTTTAATCAAATTAAAAAAATTAAAGAAATTACCAAAGCCAGATTTAATAATAGGTGTTGGGCACAAAGTTCATTTAAGTGTATTTATAGCGAAATATATATTCGAAGGAAAGTCTATATTAATAATGAAGCCTACTTTACCAGTTTCTTGGTTTGATCTATGTATTATTCCAGACCATGATCAATATCATGGGAAAGGTTTGATTTATAAAATTAAAGGCGCATTATGTGATAATGAAAATCAAGAAAAAAAAGATCCTAATAAAGGCTTAATATTGATAGGAGGTATTTCTAAAAATCTGATTTGGAATGATAGCTTTATTTTAAAACAAATAACTCAAATAGTTATTAAAAATCCATTAATAAAATTTATATTAAGTACTTCAAGAAGAACTCCTAAAAACTTTATTCTAAAATTAGAACAATTAGATATTAAAAATTTATTAATAACTACACCAGAAGATCAAGAAAGTGATTGGCTAAAGAAAAAAATGAGTTTCTCAAAGTATGCATGGATTACTGAGGATTCAATATCAATGATTTATGAATCATTAACATCCGGACAATTAGTAGGAATCCTAAATTTATCGGAAAATAATAAAGATAATCAAAAACGAGAAAGTATAAAAATTTTAAAAAAAGATGGATGGGTTTTTTATGATCAAGATGGAAATTATCAAAATAAAAATAAGCTAAAAATTTTTCCAAATGAAGCAAAAAGATGTGCAATTTGGATAAAGCAAAAATTTTTCAGTGCTAATCAGTTTAAAAAAGTTAAAAAGGATGAATGAAAATATATTAATTATAGAGAGAAGGCTTTTTTCAGCTATAGGGCATGAAAGAACTCAAGTTAATGCAATTAATGAGTTAATAGGCAATGAAAAATCAATAGTAATATCATGTGAAGGTATTAATTTAAATAATATGCCTTTTAAAAATAAAGTAATTTCAAAATTACCAAAATTTAATTTAAA
>ERZ1046876.614-NODE-614-length-26674-cov-20.710771_pt1 | contig 26674 bp, 20 predicted proteins | sample MGYA00383094_ERZ1046876 | MGnify/ENA primary metagenome ERZ1046876 (study PRJEB29581, sample SAMEA5548364) | metagenome | biome: marine; feature: coastal; material: water | depth 50 m | study: Short-term variability in the microbial, nano- and picoplankton...
CGAATATTTTGGTTAACAAGGCTGCTTTTGTTACGTCATTTGTTACAAAAATTTATAGCGAACTATTCAAACGTCAGGGCGTGTCGATTGCATACATGGGGTCTACGGACGGCAAGTCCGTCCTCAGCGTATTTGATACGAATGATGTAGACGAGTTCATGAGGATTTTCAATGATCCTGCGACTGCGGAAGCCATGGCAAACGATAAAATTACCGGTGGCGTTGAGCTGTTCGTGTTGGATGAATCTTTCAGCCCGTAATAGAGCTGGGTCAGCTGTCCAGAAGTCGCGAGAGGCGAGCTGATTCGATACTCAGGCTCTCGATCGAGAAGACCTGTTATAATTCTTATCCTTTGTCAGGCATGTGCTGAAAGGAAGGCTAGCATCGTCACATCATGTTGACGCAAGACCAGCAAAATACATTCCTCAAAGAAGGGCTCATCCGCTTGCCGGGTCTATTGCCTGTCGAGTATGTGAGTGCGAGTGCAGACCGACTTTTCGCAATTTGTAAAAAGAGCAAGTCTTTTAACAATGGCCAGTGGTTGTTGGACGATCTAAAAGCCGCAAGACAACTTAGAAAGCAGCTTGCTAACTCCAAAATAGGCTAGTCCTTAAGTGTCACTTTAGGTCGGTAATCTGCGCTGCCCTCGTGTTATTGCAGATTCTTGTACTGCTTGTCGTTCGCGTTATCCAGCTTCGTCTTGGACCCGTCTCTCCGTTGGGGTATCGGTTCGTTTGCCGCCAGCGCTTTGCCCAAAAGTTCTAAGCCAAGATACTTTGTCAAACTGGAGAAGATGTGGTTTAAAGTGCTTGTCTATTCGACAATTTTCAAAATTAAACTAACGAGTACCCGTGCGCGGTGATCAAAGTGGGTCAATAAGATACATCACGTGAATATCAAACCTTACCAGCAAGTTGTTACAAAGCACTTCTCCGGCACAAAACTAACGTCGATGGAAGTGCTAAGAGGAGGTGTATCGGCTGATACCCATCGCCTGGATCTGATGGATAGAGATGGGAACGAGCGAAGTGTTGTGATTCGCGAGCACGGTAAAAAGCACTCCGGGCATCCCGCAGAGATGGAGCATGATATTTTACAATCACTCTATGTATCGGGCGTCAGTGTGCCTCGTCCATTGGCTTTTGACACGAGCTGCACCGTTCTTAGCTATCCTTACGTGATCATTGCTTTTATTGATGGCAGTACAAGAATTCCCGATGGCGAAAAATCTCATTATATTGATGCGATGGCAGCTACCTTGGCATCGATTCATCAGGCAAATGTGCCAACGTTACCGGATGTTAGTCTGCGTACAGAGCCGCTCCCTGAACTGTTTGACTATCTGCCAGAAGGGGAGGAATGGGAGGGTCTGAGCCAATATCTGAGTGCGCGAAAAGTGAAACAATTTTCAGGAGAAGTAACCTTATTGCATGGAGACTTTTGGCCTGAGAATATACTTTGGCAAAATGGCGCAATTGCTGCCGTTCTCGATTGGGAAGATGCAGCAGTAGGCGACCCGCTATCGGATGTCGCTATTGCGAGGGTAGAGCTTCGTTATCTATTTGGTGCGCCAGCAATGACCCGTTTTTCTGCAGCGTATGCCAAATACAGAGCCATAGATGTTGAACGCCTTGCGCTGTGGCAGATCTACGTCGCAGCAGCCGCTCAAAAATACATGAACTTGTGGGGGCTTGCGCCCGCCAGTGAGTCTCACAAAAGGCAGCAGGCGCTGTTATCAATAAAGGAAGCGGGCCGCTTGTTATTGGCGCTTGATGCTAAGTAACTCACCTGTTCTTTTGCGTAGGTGCGGAAACGCGCCAGAGGGTGAGAAAAATTGTTGTTAAGTAGGAAGCCAAATCACGCTTGTTTTCCCTCGATCTCCTCTGCAACTGTATGTAAATCGGTATTAAAACCAGAGTTTAAATCTTCTATTAACAGACGAAGAATAGGCTGCCAGCATTGCTCTGCTGACGCCTTAAATTCATGAGCCGTTGAATTTGCGGCTCAGAAGTGGCTTCAATTTTTAGATTTACCTAGCCTTGGTTGAGCGGTCTTAGCTAGTTTGCCCGTCGCCAAAAGAGTCAGGTTGGGGGCTCTTTGCATTCAAGAGGTTTCCAGTGCCATGTTCGTGTACTTGTCAGCAAGCTGCTGGATGCCAGGGGATATTTTAACATCGTGCGGCGTATAATTTGGCAGGTAGATGCGCAACAAACCTGGCAGTAGATTGCCAACGCTGGCCGGCTGGACTCTGGCAAGTTTTTCTTCTCGGTCGATTGTTTTATCTATTTTTTGCTGAGGCCTTACTTCCAGCATGTATGCGGCCACGCGACGCATCCAATTACTAAAGTGCCACTGGGCCCAGACACCTACAAATAGACGATACAGATAATCTCCGAAAACGTGCTCATAGACATCGAAGGTGACCGTGCGGTGCTCAAGTTCTTCCACAAAATGCCATTCAACCATTTGCATAAATGGTGGTAGATCTTCACCAAAACCGTTCGGCTCCATCATGTGTTTGACCGCATTCATTGTCAGCGCTTCGAAACCCTCGGCATAAGCCAGATTGAATTTCAATGATTTGGTATTGGTAAACCGGTGGTAATCATCAGACAGCTCTTTCTCGAAAGATGCCAGTTCGGGGAAGCCAGCGAGTCTAACAGTATCATTGAATTTTTTGTGCATCTGGTAATGCTGAGCCTCCTGACGCACAAATTTGTCCAACCCCTCCGCAACAACAGGATCCGTCACATATTTTTCTGCTGCTTTCATTGACCTAATAAGATACGGCTCTAAGTGGGGTAGTAACAGTGAACCCGCAATAAAATTGAATGAACGTTTGTGGTCGCCTTCAACGAATACAGCATCGATATCAGAGGGGAACTCAAATGGCATTTTACGGACGGTAATCTCATTTAACATGGTCTTCCTCTCGATATATAAACTCTTAATTAGTATACTATTAAGTGAAATAATATGCATATTTGCAGGTTTTTTGCAATTTATTTGGAATTTCTATTATTATTAGAATCATAGTTAAGCTGAATTTGACTTTGATAGGGAGGCATTAGTGCCCAGATTTAACGGCCTGCTGTTTGATGCAGACAACCACTATTACGAAGGTCGGGACGCTTTTACTCGTCATGTGCCAAAACATATGCAGCCGCGGTGCGTACAATGGGTGACGATGGAAGACAGCAGGCAGTACCACTCTATCGCCGGTAAAGTCGATCGGTTCACTAACCCAACCTTCACCCCAGTTTCAAAACCAGGTGTGCTACGAGAACTATTTCGCGGCAACCCCAACAACGCAACCAGTGCCGAGTTGAGTCGCTCCTCACTCGAACCCATGCCGCCTGAATATATGGATCGGGATGCCCGCATCGCCAGGCTAAATGCGCAAGGTCTTGAGGCCGCATGGTTGTTTCCGACGCTGGCCATTCTCTACGAGGAACTGCTAAAAAAAGACGTGGATGCAGTATGTACTTTATACAGTGCGTTCAACCAATGGCTGGATGAAGACTGGGGTTTTAACTATGAGAATCGGTTGTTTTCTGCGCCTTATATCAGTCTTGCAAGTGTTAATCATGCGTGCGAAGAGCTCGAGAAGGCTCTGAAGAAAGACGCCCGTATACTCGTCATGCGACCCAGCGCGGTCTTTACTAAAGAAGGGCCACGTAATCCTGGACACAAGGTATTCGACCCATTCTGGTCAAGGGTCAACGAAGCGGGCATCACTGTCGTTGTGCACATTGGGCAGACGCGTCATGACAGCAACGGCTATGACGTCAAAAACCAGGATGTGCTTTCGATGGGTGCAAAACCCAGCGTTACAAACTTTCATCGGCCGCGCAATATTATGGATTTCCTCGCAAGCCTGGTGTTCGACAAACTATTTGAGAGATTCCCCAATGTACGCATCGCTTCAGTGGAAAATGGTTCCGAATTCCTCCCTGAAATGTTGAGGGCATTTGAGCATAGTGCCGAGCGAACACCGACATACTATCGGCTACATCCAATCGAATCATTCAAAGAGCACGTCTGGATCAACCCGTTCTGGGAAGATGACATTCGTGAAGTGATTGACCACATGGGTGAGGACAGGGTCATTGTCGGTTCTGACTGGCCGCACATGGAGGGTCTTGAGAGACCGCTGGACATTCTCGACGAGATTGAAGATCTCACGCTTACAACGCAACAAAAAATACTACACGACAACACCGTCGAGCTTAACAAGCGAATAGGAATTTGAAAATGCAAGGTGCAAACCAATGAGCGAACCTGCGCTCCTGAAAGAGCAACAAGATCATGTGTTAATCCTCCGCCTCAATCGACCTGAGAAAAAAAACGCCCTGTCGGGAGAGTTGACAAGCCTCATAGTGGAAGCTGTTGAACAGGCGACTAAAGATGACTCCGTGCGCGTTATCGGCATCACAGGTAACGGCGACACTTTTTGCGCAGGTGCGGATTTGAGTAGACCAAAGAATAGCCGTCAAAGTGACAGTGCGGCTAACACGGTCGAGCGCGTGGTGAGGCTCGTCACAGGCATACGCATCGATTGTGAAAAGCCAGTGGTTTGCGGGGTCAACGGTCTCGCTATTGGTGCAGGACTGTCTCTTGCGATGTGTTGTGACATGCGTATTGCTAGCGACAAAGCAACCTTCCACCCGGGTTACGCCAGAGTGGGTACTTCTCCTGATTGTGGTCTCACTTGGACGCTGCCACAGGCGTTGGGACACGAGCAGGCAATGCGTTTTCTGCTGGAGATTGAATTTGTTAAAGCAACCAGGGCGCTGGAAATCGGCTTGGTTGGCGAGGTGGTTGCCGACGCACAATTCACCTGGTTTTTTGAAGATTATTGCCACCGAATTGCCGCTATCGCTCCGCTTGCTGCACAGCAAACGAAAAAGCAGGTCGCGCGCATTGGCCTGCCTGACAACCTGGAACAACTGGTACGTGATGAACTTCGCTACACCGGTCGTGGCCTAGCAAGCGATGATGGCAAAGAAGCGGTTCGTGCAATCTTCGAAAAGCGGCAACCCAAATTTACTGGCAACTAACCTTCTGCTGAATTGTGTTTACCCCTGATCATCGATTCAACTGGGGTAATTTCATGTTGAAAGACCCAAAGAAAAATTAACCCATTGGAAAAAGAAAGCAAAAAACTGGAGCAGACTAATGACGGAAAACTCAACGAGGATCGATGTACTGATACGTGGAGGCACGCTGGTTGATGGCACAGGCTCACGACCCGTGTCGGGAGACGTTGCGATTGCAGGAAACAAAATCGTTGAGGTAGGTGGCAAAATCGAGGCGTCAGGCGCTGAGGTTATCGACGCAGACGGCGCCGTTGTAGCTCCGGGCTGGGTCGATATTCACACGCACTATGATGGCCAGGTCGCCTGGGACGACACCCTGGACCCCTCATTCAGTAACGGCGTCACAACTTTTGTCATGGGAAATTGCGGTGTTGGTTTTGCCCCTTACCGCGACGGTGACGAACAAGCCCTGATGGATGTCATGGAAGGCGTTGAGGATATCCCGGGTACAGCTTTGGCCGAAGGTGTGCCCTGGGGTGCGTGGAACACGTTTGAGCAATATCTGGATTACATTGGCGAACGAAGTTACTCCATGGATTTTGGTGCCCAGCTACCACACAGCGCGCTGCGATTGCAGGTAATGGGCGAGCGCGCGATGAATCACGAGGATGCAACAGCCGAGGATATCGCGAAGATGCGGCTCATGGCTGAATCGGCTGCACGTGCAGGGGCACTTGGGTTTTCGACATCGCGCACCATCTTTCACCGCAGCATTGATGGCGCGGCTATTCCTGGCACCTATGCCAGTGCTGAAGAGCTCATCGCAATTGCACAAGGCATCGCTAAGGGTGGTGGGGCCGTTATCGAAGCAATATCATCTTCCTCCATTGGTGACATGACAATTTTTGGCGGCGAGCGCTTCACTGCCGAACAGGAAATGGATATGTTGGCAACACTTTCAAAGAAGAGCGGGTTACCGGTGACCTTCACAACCATCCAGACACCAGATCATCCCGATGACTGGCGAAAGGTCTTGCAGTTTGCCAGTCAGCAAAACACCAAGGGCGCTTGCCTGCGTCCACAAGTTGCGTCACGACAAATCGGTTTACTGTCTGGCCTCGGGGGCTATCACGGGTTTATGAATCGCGGAGTCTACATAGACGAACTCGCTTCATTGCCTTTGGCTGAGCGAGTTGAGCGCATGCGTGATCCCGAAATGAAGCGCAAGGTTTTGGCGGATGTTGATCGTCAGGTCAAGGATGCTGGATCAATGGCAGCTCTGGCCAACGTCTTTTTATTCAATGCAGCGAACCTCTACCCACTGTCTGATGGATTTGATTATGAGCCCAAAGTTGAAGATTCACTTGGTGGCCGTGCTTCGCGAACAGGTAAACCTATTGACGACGTGCTTTATGACTATCTGATTGAAAACGGGGGCACCGGTTTTGCGGCAATACTGAGTGCTAACTACCGAGATGGAAATCTCAATGTTGTGCGTGAAATGCTAGCTCATCCTGAAACTGTCACCGGGTTAGCCGATGCAGGTGCCCACGTACACCTTATCGCGGATGGATCAATGCCAACAACACAGCTTAAACATTGGGCTGGAGGGCGTACACGCGGGGAAGGCCTGCCGATCGAGTTCATCGTCGAAAAGCAAACGCGTCGCAATGCATTGCTCTACGGGCTCAAGGACCGCGGGGCATTGCAGGCTGGCATGCGCGCCGACATCAATGTTATCGACATGAATGCGCTATCTGTCGATATGCCCGTTTCTCATGCTGATTTGCCAGCCGGTGGCGCACGGTTGTTACAGAAGATTTCCGGGTATGAAGCCACACTGTTGAATGGCGTTATCACTCGCCGCCGGGATCAGGACACGGGTGCTCGGCCGGGGCGTCTGGTACGTGGGGGAAGCCGTTTATGATGGCGTCGATCAGATAACCGACAGGCCAGCTTGTCAGGTTATCCAGGACACTGGCATTTCCAGCAACTCGGGCGCGTGCTTCTCCCAATAGCGTTTTGCTGCGCTGTGCATCCGCTGTGACATCAAACGTGCTGCTTCGGATTCCCCTGCTTCAATTGCATCCAAAATGAGTCTTGAATTCTTTGCATGTGCGCGCCGATGGTCCAGGTCGAATACGATGCCAGAGTGTTGAGACATCCGGTGTAAAGCGTTAACGAGAAAACCAAGCACGAGATTCTTTGATGCTGTAGCAATCAGTTCATAGAAACGTCGGGCTTCGCGTGTGTGTTCGTCAGGGTCGCTGACAGCTTCTTTCAGGCGTTCAACACAGTTTCGCAGATTAACCAGATCCTGATGGTCTGCATTCTCTGCCGCCTCTGCAACGAGTGAAGAATAGACGGACCTTCTCGCATCGAGAACTGTTTTAAAAGAAGCATTTGCAAACTGCAGCTGAAGCGAGATTGCGCTGGTCAAGTTGTCTATGTCAGGCACACTCACAACCGGACCTCCGCCAGGACCAGCTTTAATCCTCAGCGTTCCCTGAAGCTCGAGAAACCTCAAGGCCTCTCTAACGGTAGCGCGAGAAACGCCGAACTTCTGAATCATTACATGCTCAGGGTCAAGTTTTGTTCCCGGTCGTAAAGCTCGTTCCTGGATATCTCCCACGATATCTCTTGCAATCTTTATTGCAGCCCTTTCGTTGGCGGGAGCTGTATCTTGCATCGTATATTTGTTGACCCTTGCTGATTCAATATGGTCTGGTCGAACATAATTCGCCATACAACATTATTGTCTTATGTAAACTTTCGGCGCTCATTATGCCACCAATTCAATCGGATTGTTTTCTCTTTTCCGGTAGCGGCTACTCGTCTTGGTCAGGCTCTCGATAGCTGTTACCAAATTTCTCTTCACGCCACTTAAGGGCTTCTTTAAGGCCATCCTGTTGTGCCCTGCGCATAAATTCATCACCACCTTCTCCATTCTCTGATCTGCGAGCATAGAGCCCTTGTTCTCGAAAGCTCGAAAGTGCGAGGAGGTCAACACTGGCAGCAATACCGGTTTTGAAGCCCATGACTTCGAACTGGCGGTTGATGCTTCGCTTGGTCATCATAATCAGGTCAGTGGGGGTCAGCGCAATCAGGTTTGCGAGTTCTTCAGTGCGTTCTTCGAGCTTCTCTTCAGGCACTGATTCCGATGCCCATTGGCATTGCACGGCCTCAAGACCGCTCATGGGCTCTGAGGTAAACATATAGTATTTCGCTTTAGTCATGCCGACTAACCATGGGATGTATTGCAGGTTACCAGGTGACCAGTTGCGACCAACGGGCCAGCCGATTTTTGCATCATCAGCAACAACTCTCAGATCGCAGAAGCCTGCAAGCTCGGAACCACCGGCAAGACAAGCGCCTTGAATTTGCGCAATGACTGGCTTTTGCAGATCGAATAGGGTCATATAAACCCGTGCATGCTCAAGATCGTAGGACTGCCAGAGCCTATCGCGCTTGGGATTGATATAGCCGCCTGGTGGCATGTTTCGCTGTCGTTCACCTTTCTTCACCGGCGTAATATCGTAACCAGCACAAAAACTTGGTCCTTGGCCTTTGATGATTATCACGCGAATTTCATCATCGAGTTCAAGTAGCTTCGCTGCCATTTCTATTTGCAAAAGCCGTTCATAACCTAACGGGTTTCGCTTCTCTGGCGAGTTGAGCACGATTCTACCGATTGGCGCATCGCGCTCGATTTCGATGAGATCAAATTCCGGCATCTCTACGTTTTCCCTGCGATAGGGCGGTGACCATTTTACCGTGCGATGGTCTGATTTTTTCTTGTCATCCGATGATCCGCTCATTTTTTAATCCTTATGTTTTTGTTGTTAGGAATTTGGTTCGATATTCAGTCTGGCTAATTCCGCCATCAGGCGCAGAGCTTCTTCGTTTCCGCTCACGGTGAGTCCAGTGATACCGCTGTCTTCCCAGTCCCTGAAGCGTTTTTGAATTCTTGTTCTATCGCCAATAAGTGCACCCTGATCAACAAACTCGTCCGGTACAGCTTCAATCGCTTCGCGTTTGTTTTTTGCCAGATACAATTCCTGTATGCGTTCCGCGGCATCACCGAAGCCCCTGCGGATCATCATTTCCTTGTGAAAATTTTTCGTTTTGTGACCCATGCCTCCGACGTAGAGTGCAATGTTTGGTTTAAGGCGGTTCATTGATGTCTTCACGTCGTCTGTTACGATAACTGCAGCACCGCCCTGTATCTCAAACTGTGATCTGTTCTTGTCTGCCTTTTTCAGGCCCTCTTCTATCCAGGGCTCATAGACTTTGCACGTTTCGGGAACCAAGCCGAGCGGCAACCAGCCGTCAGCTATCTCAGCTGTCATCCTGACCGTTGATTCCATACCTGTGCCAAGCCAGATAGGGATGGGGTTCATGTGCAAGATGGATTTCAAGGGCTTGCCAACGCCGAGGCTGCCGTTACCCATATAAGGCAGGGATATCTCTTTGCCTTCGTGTGTCACAGGTTCTTCACGCGCAAAAATCTTCTGCATGATAGTCACGTAGTCTTTTAGCCTGTAGTAAGGGCGACCCCAGGGTTGACCGTACCAGCCCTCGACAATCTGCGGACCCGATACCCCAATGCCACAAATCACGCGATTGCCTCCCGCTAGTGCATCGATTGTCGCGACAGTCATTGCAGCATTAGCGGGGGTTCTTCCCGCCAATTGTATGACGCCGGTGCCTAGCTTGATGCGCTCGGTTTTTGCTGCGAGATAAGCGAGCGGCGATAAAGCATCGGAACCGTAGGCTTCAGCGGTCCATACGGAGTCATAGCCCAGTCTCTCTGCCAGTTGAACCTTCTCAACAGGCAATCTCATCTCACCGCCTGAATAGCCAATACTTAATCCAAGCTTCATATAATTCTCCCTTCGGTTTTCCTATACAGCTTGACGTCGATTCAACGCAGCTGCATTGTCATGCAAGAACAGCTTCTCGTGATCCGAATCAACACCATCAAGCTCGTCAAAGATGTTCTGCGGATGCTCTAGGCCTTCCATATGAGGCCAGTCTGACCCGAAAAGCACGCGGTCTGCTCCCATATGTTTGATCACATCTGAGATCTTGTCTTCCCAAAAAGGATTGATCCACACATGTCGCCGGAACAATTCACCAGGGTCCTGATCATAGTATTTTGGCATCTTGATTTTTGAGTGTTCCAGTTTGACAAAAAGATCAGCCAAAAATGCAGAGCCGTTTTCAACTGAAGCAATGCGCAGGTTAGGAAAACGCTCAAAAAGCTTGTCATAGGCGAGTGTTAACAGAAAATCGTAGATAGCGCGTTCGCCAATCAGACCAGCTACTGTGGGTTTGCGTCCACCGCCAAGTGCTTGCAGCGCAGCATTCCCACCGTAACCATTTGCTGAATAGTTATTCGCACCAACATGCGCAACGACGGTAATCCCGGCTTCGTTGACTCTTGCCCAAAAAGGATCAAAGCGTTCATCTGATGCAGCAAAATAACCATCACGCGTACAGACAGCAGAAGGTCGCATCACCAATACACGGGCATCCCGTTCCAACGCCCACTCCAATTCGCGACACGCAAAGTCCACATCTGCAAGAGTGATGTAGGGCGCAGCAAACAGTTTGTCTTTGTAGTTGAACCCCCAGTCATCATCGAGCCAGCGGTTGAAGCCTTCAAACAGGGTGCACATCGCATCGATATCGTGAACCATGGGCTGTTCATACAGAATTCCAGCAGTTGGGAACAACCATGCACCCTCGAGACCCTGTTCCTTGATTCTTTCGACTCTCGCATCCCGGTCCATATATTCAGGTGGCATTGGCTCCAGTGAACCATGGGTCAGTTCAACGAATGTTTTACCCCTTGGGTTACCGTGATAGTACTCGCGAAGAACGCCAGGTTTTGAAACTGGGTTGAAGGTCGGGTTACCTACGGAATGATTAATCTTACCGGCGACCAGATGATGTCTTTTACCGTCCTTCATTTCAATCCACTGGACACAGCGACGCTGCATGCGGACCGGCACGTAGCGAGTAAAAGCGTCTTCTGCTTCGTAGTAGTGATTGTCAGCATCAAACATTAATCCATCATATTTTTTTCTGGTATTCATTTTGACCTTCGGAATTAGGGTTTGTTAACTAGTATCATGTTTATTGCTGAAAATGTAAACTCGCTCGGGCCATTTCTTGTAAGACAGACCGCTGCTTGATGCTTAAAAGAGGAATATCCCGCCATATTTGCGGAATTTTTATAATTCGATATAGAGGAGAGTATCCGGAATTCTGAGCGTACAGATTGAAATTGTTAAAGTAGTTGCGATATATTAGTATCATAGTTATATGCTGACAGAGAGTCCTCTGTCGTTGATGAACCGGACTAAACAGGAGTCGTGTCATGTACCCAGGACACTGGTCGAAAGTATTTCCCAACAAGCCTGCGGTCGTGCACGCCTCGACGGGTGAATCTGTGACATACCAACAACTCGATGACAGATCAAATCAGTTGGCGCAGTTAATGTGGTATCAGGGCTTACGAAAAGGCGATCACATATCCATTTTCATGGAGAATAATCTCGCGTTTTTTGAAGTCGTCTGGGCTGCGCTACGTTCCGGATTGTACCTGTCTACGGTGAACCAGTATCTGACTGAGGACGAAGCTGCTTACATTGTCGACAACTCGGACTCGCAGGTTCTGGTCAGTTCAAACCAGCTCTCGGCAGTAGCCGCCAAACTTCCCGCGCGTTGTCCCGCTGTTAAACGCTGGTTTATGGTGGATGGGGCAGTCGAGGGGTACGAAGACTATAGCGAATCGATCTCGGTACACCCGGCCAAAAACTTGGATGAAGAACCGGCAGGAACCTTCATGTTGTATAGTTCCGGCACCACTGGCCGGCCCAAGGGTATTCTCAAACCGCTACCTTCATCATTAATTTCAGACGACAGCGGCGTGCTTGGAGGCTTGCAAAAGAGCCTCTGGGGTTTCGATCAAAATACGGTCTATCTTTCGCCTGCGCCACTCTATCATTCGGCACCGGTCGGGTTCTGCACGGGCGTGCAGGCACTGGGCGGCACAGTGATCATGCTACCCAAATTCAACGAACTGCAGGCCCTGCAGGCAATTCAGGACCATCAGGTAACTCATAGCCAGTGGGTACCGACCATGTTTAGCCGCATGTTGAAGATTGATGAAGCAGAACGGAAAGTTTTTGACTTATCGTCCTTGAAGGTCGCCGTTCATGCGGCAGCACCCTGTCCTCGTGAGGTAAAACAGAAAATGCTTGATTGGTGGGGGCCGATTATCTACGAGTACTACGCTGGCACTGAGGGTAACGGTTTTACTCATGTGACCCCCGAAGCTTGGCTGGCTAAACCGGGTACCGTCGGTCAGTCCATTCTCGGCACGATTCACATTTGTGATGAGGAAGGTAACGAACTCCCCAACGGTGAACCAGGTCTGGTTTACTTTGAATTGCCCCAGTTGCCGTTTAGCTATCTTAACGACGAGGGTAAGACGAAAGATGTACAACACCCAGAGCATGCCAACTGGAGCGCGTTGGGTGATGTTGGATATGTAGATAACGATGGATTTCTTTACCTGACCGACAGAGCCACCTTCATGATCATCTCCGGTGGGGTCAACATCTACCCGCAGGAAATCGAAGACGCACTAACCATGCATCCAAAAATCGCAGATATCGCCGTGTTTGGAGTGCCAAACGAAGAAATGGGTGAAGAAGTAAAGGCAGTCGTGCAACCAGCAGAGGGCATCGAGCCAAGTGATGCTTTGGCAGCAGAACTGATGGCGTATGTTCGCGAGTACGTTGCGCACTACAAGTGCCCAAGGAGCATTGATTTCGAAGCCGAGCTACCGCGGCTGCCGACCGGCAAGTTGTACAAGCGATTACTCAAGGATCGATATTGGGGGAAAAAGAACACCCGTATTGTATGACGAAATATTGTATAACGACACCTTACGGTCAGACATGGTCGAGAACGCATCAAGAATAAGATGCGCTAACGAATAACACTGGAACGATTTAGAAAAGGGAAGCAGCCAACATGAGCGAACAAAATCAGAATTTTCGAGCTGGCGTCAAAGACTGGATAAAAGATAATTTCCCAAGCACTCTGAAAGGGCAGAATCCGGCAACGGTTGGCTATGCCGCAGCACTTGAAGACGATCATGACCTCTGGCGTCAGAGACTCGCAGAAAAAGGTTGGGGCGCGCCAACCTGGCCCAAAGAATATGGCGGAGCGGGTTTAGGCCAGCGGGAAGAACGCACCATTAATGACGAGCTATCCAACGCCGATGCGTTTAACCCAATTCCTGGTATCGCACTGATGGGCGTGACCATGGTGGGGCCAACCATCTTGGACTACGGCACTGAGGAACAAAAAATCCGGCACCTCATTCCCATCGCTCGCGGTGAGGTAAAATGGTGCCTCGGGTTGTCAGAGCCCGGCGCTGGATCAGATCTTGCGTCACTGCGCACCCGCGCCGTCGATGACGGCGATCATTACGTGGTCAATGGTTCAAAAATCTGGACCTCGGGCGCACATCAATCCCAGTGGTGTGGTGCGGTAGTGAGAACTGACCCGGATGCAAAAAAGAGAAATGGCATTAGCTTTGTCATGCTGCCGATGGACCAGGAGGGTGTCGACCCCCAGCCGATTAAACTCATTTCAGGTGCATCGGCATTCTGCGAGACATTCTTCAATGACGCCATCGCTGAAAAGTCAGATCTTCTGGGTCCGCTCAACGAAGGCTGGAGTGTCGTTAAGCGCCTGTTGCAACATGAAAGGCAAAGCCAGATTGGCGCCCGAACGGCTGGGTTTAGGTCCGAGCCAATGCAAGACCTCGCCAAGCGCTATATCGGTGTCGACGGCGATGGCAAACTCAATGACGGTGATCTCCGGCAACGGTTGACCAAGCACTTGATAGATCGTCAGGCGCATTCACTCACACTCGCTCGAATTGCTGCAGAAGCAAAAGGTAAAGTTGAGGTTTCTGCTGCTGCCTCAATCCTAAAAAATTCAGCGACAAACGTTTCTCAGACTCGTGCTGACCTCACACTTGAGATCATGGGCGACCAGGGTCTCGGCTGGGAAGGCGATACTTTTGACGCGAAAGAGTTGGAAACAGTGAGAGCTTGGCTTTACGGCATGGCATCTTCCATTGCCGGGGGATCTTTCGAAGTTCAATACAACATCATTTCCAAAAACATTTTGGGATTACCCGAAACGACCCAGCAAGGCTGAGCAAGTTTCACAACTGAGCAGTGGGAGTAACAACATTGGCAGCACTGACTGATGAACAAACACTAATGCGTGACCAGGCAAAAATCTGGGCAAGCAAACAAGCACCAGTGAACAAGTTTCGCGCCATGCGCGACAGCTGCATTGAACAACGCTTTGATGCGCAAACCTGGTCGGAAATCATCGAGATGGGATGGACCGGTATCCTAGTCCCAGAAGAATATGGCGGGTCTGATCTGGACTACCTGGCTTTTGGCATCGTGTTGGAGGAACTTGGGCGTCACCTTACAGCATCACCGCTCTTTGCCTCGGCTCTAGTCGGCGCAACGGCGCTTAACATTGCTGGTAGCGGTACGCAGAAACAGACCTTTCTACCCAAAATAGTTGACGGCAGTGAAATTCTGACACTGGCTATTGATGAATCGAACCAACATGCACCCGCCGATATCTCACTAAAAGCTCAGGCCACCGACGCGGGATACAGACTTAACGGAAAAAAAGGCTTTGTGCTGGAAGGTATGGCTGCCACAACGTTTGTTGTTGCCACCAGAACAAGTGGTGAAAAAGGAGATACTAACGGGATTACACTGTTTTTGATTCCTGCAGATTCTCCAGGGCTCAAGCGCGAGTTAATCTCGACAATGGACAGTCGTGGCTACGCCAACATCTCCTTCGAGGGTGTAGAAGTTCCAGCCGACGCTGTTTTGGGTGTCCTTGATCAGGGTTGGGAGCCCCTAGATGCCATTCTCGATCGAGCACGAGCCGGTCTCGGTGCAGAAATGCTGGGCTGCGCTGCGCAAGCCTTCGATATGACGTTGGAGTATTTGAAAACGCGTGAGCAATTTGGAGAGGTCATTGGATCTTTTCAGGCGCTTGGCCATCGAGCCGCAGCCTTGTTCACAGGGCTCGAACTTGCTCGTTCATGTGCCGAGGCTGCGTTGCAAGCCATCGATGAAGAAGCGCACAACATCCCGCAGATGTGCTCACTCTCAAAATCACGTTTGAGCGATTATCTGCATGAAATGTCGACGCAGTTAATCCAGATTCATGGCGGTATAGGTATGACCGACGAATTTGATGCAGGTTTCTATCTCAAACGAGCAAGAGCTTTGGAAGGGCGTTATGGCAATGCAGGCTTTCACCGCGATAGGTATGCATCAGCACTCGGATATTGAAATGCAATACTTTCCGACCACGGCCTTTCCTATCCAGGGCAGGCTGTGAAGCAAATAATCCTCAAGAACAATCAGCTGAGGTTTTCTGCGTTTGAAGACGGAAGTGGTCCGTTGGTGCTGTGTTTGCATGGCTTTCCGGACAACTATCACTCCTACGACCAACAAATACCGACGCTCGTTGATGCTGGTTATCGTGTCGTCGTACCAATGATGCGAGGTTATGAGCTGCAGTCGCAGCCTGCTGATGGTGACTATCACCTCAATCATATGGTGGAAGACGTACTTACTTGGGTTGATCAACTCGGCGAAGAGAAAGTCCATCTAGTCGGACATGATTGGGGAGCTGTGATTGGTTACCTGACGGCAAATACCGTTCCTGACCGCCTGCTCTCGCTAACCACCTTTGCCATTCCTCCCTTACAAGGCCTGTCTGTTGCGATTCGTAAAAATCCAAGGCAAATTCTCCTATCCTGGTACACAATGTTTTTTCAATTGCGAGGCTTATCGGATTGGTGGGTGGAGCGATCAGACTGGAAATTCATCGAGAAGCTCTGGCACGACTGGTCTCCAACCTGGGATATCCCCGAACGGACTCTGGAGTCCATCAAACAAACGTTCAGGCAACCAGGAGTGAAAGAAGCAGCTTTGACTTACTATAGGCACAGTTTTGACAGCAGCAGTGCTCAAGCTAAAAACATCAAAAACACGATGGCGCTGAAGACACTCACACCAACTCTAGCAATAGGGGGCTGGGACGATGGCTGCATGTCGGCCAAACTATACGATTCGGCTGCGCGCCCTGATGATTTTCCTGGAGGACTTAGCGTGGAGAGAATAAGAGGAGCAGGCCATTTTTTACATCAAGAAGCACCCGAGAAAGCAAACAAGCTGTTGCTTGCGTGGCTCAAAAAGTACGACCTATAGTGTCTAATAATTTTATCTGACGGCGGAAATTGAGAATGATCTCTTAGTGGTCGATGAGTAATGACTAATTGGGTTAATAAATTTGCTTTTGTTACGTCCTTTGTTAAAAATTTTTGCTGTTTAATTGAAGTCACTTATCTCGCTTAAAATTCGTTCAAATCGGACCACAAAAAATGATCGCCCCTACCGTCTGTAGGCTTGTAGGTCAGTCGCCACAAAGCCACTAACTATTTTTGTCAAAAAGCTACCACCCTGACTTGCTGATTTGAGAAAAAGCCTGATCAAGATACTTTGGCAATCTGGGAAAAATGTGGTTTAACGTGCTTATCAACCTTTTTGCATCATAAAGCAGGGTATATTGATCTTCGCTCGCCAGAATCAAGAACTGGTCGATGCCAGACATCAGCTTATGAGTGATCTAATCTGAAAATAACTCGTGTAGACTATAGATAAATGCGGGTCCTGATGATTGCGACAGCTGGATGATTGAGGTCGCCGTGTAATTCTTGGTTTAAAGGGACCAAGCACGGATATAAGAGGGACTCAAACGCATGAAACTGTACCGTCTTCCCATCGGGGTTATTCAGATCGCGGTCATTGGCGTCGTCGCTGTGATCGCTTTCTACTCCGCTCAAGCACCCTCTGAAGAAGAACTCCTTGAAGCCAGCGCTATCGCGATTGCACCTCAGAACGATAATGAAGCCGTCTATGTTTCAGTGGCTAAGTTAAAACCTCAAGATCATTTTGTGGAAGTTAGAGGCACAGGATCCGTTGTCTTGAGAAATTCGATTGACCTCGTGTTGCAGTTAAGTGGTCGCGTTGTCTGGGTTTCTGAAACATTTAGGAAAGGCGGTAGTTTTGAGGCAGGTCAAAACCTTCTGAGGATTGATCCGAAGGACTTTGAGTTGGCGGTTGCTCAGGCTGAGGCAGACCTTCTTGCTGCGGAGTCTAACTACCTACTCGTCAAGGCAGAGAGTGAGGCGGCCATAGCAAACTATGCCATTCTTCATGGGGAAAAGGATGTGCCGCCGCTAGTTGCCAAAACGCCCCAGGTGGAACAGGCAAAGGCTCAGATTGCAGCTGCATCAGCGCGTGAGCAGATCGCGCTGTTGGATTTAATGCGCACAGATTTTTCACTGCCATTTGACGGCAGAGTCGTCGACTCCCAAGCGGAAGTTGGCCAGTTTCTGAATCAAGGCCAAAAGTTTGGCGAAGTCTTTGATGTGGCGTCCATTGAAGCGTTAGTGCCTATTTCGCCTAGGGATCTGTTGAGTTTGCAACCAGCGATAGGCAGGCGGGCCAGCCTAAGCTTGGGCGACTTCCAGTTGCAGGCGACTATCGCTCGAGTGTCACCGACTCTGGATGAGAGAACGCGATTCGCACAGATATATCTGGCTTTAGAAAACGCGACCGACGTATACCCTGGCTCGTTTTTTAATGTTGTTGTCGAGGGCCCTCGTCTTGAGAACACGATACTCCTGCCGGAAGCTGCGGAACAGATTAATGAGTCAGTTTGGGTCGTTAGCGACAATAGGCTAAAACGCTCGCAACCCAGGTTCATCAATCGTCAGACTTCAGGGGTGATTGTCGAAAGTTTCGATTCCGGGGACGGGGTGGTGCTCGGCAGAGTACCCGGAGCCAAGGAAGGTATGATGGTGAAGGCTGAGTCTGGCTGATGGAAAAAAACCTGAGTGAATCAAAAACGCCTGTGATTGGGAGGTTCCAGGAGTACTTTGCGGGTAACCCTGTTGCGGCAAACGTACTGATGTTCGTCATGCTGATCGGAGGTTTCGTCTCCGCCTCGTCCATTACTTCCCAGACGTTCCCTACTTTGGATCTAGGGCAAATAAATATTACGGTCCCGTATCCTGGCGCGACTCCTTCAGAGGTAGAAGAGAGCATCACGCGAAGGATTGAAGAAGCTGTCATAGGGATAGATGGGGTAAAACGCGTCACTTCCCGCGCCTATGAGAATTCCGGCGCGGTCTCCGTGGAACTGAAGGACTCCGTCGACCAGACGAAGGTTAGAGACGATATAGAAATGGCGGTGGAACGGCTAACTGACTTTCCGCCAAGGCGCGCGGAAGAGCCGGACATTGTCCGCCTGGAAACCGTCGGGGAAGTCATGACCCTCGCAGTGTCTTCGGAGCTGTCGGACCTAGAGCTAAGACAGGGTGCTGAACTCATAGAGCAGGAGTTATTGTCGATACCCTCTGTCTCGCTTGTTTCGTTGTTCGGTGCGAAGGATTACGAAATTTCTATCGAAGTAAAACAAGAGAATCTGCGAAGTTATGGTCTGTCGATAAATGATGTAGCCGGTGCGGTGAGAGATTCTTCGATCAACTTATCATCGGGTGAAATACGCACCAAAGCCGGTGACTTGCTGTTACGTACCAACAATAAGAGTTACAGCGGTGAAGAGTTCGAGGACATTATTGTTAAGGCGTTACCCGATGGCTCCTTACTCAGATTGAAGGACATTGCTCAGATAAAGGATGGATTTACAGAAGATGAATTGATCCATGAATTCAATGGCAAAAAGAGCCTGTTCCTCAAGATTCAGAAATCAGACTCTGAAGATGCTATTGCTATTGCGCGTGATATACGTGCACGGCTTGCGGGTTACTCGCCGCCCAGGGGGATAGAAATTGATATCTGGGATGATGCCACCGAGACCACGAAGAATTACCTGAGCATCATGATCCGAAACGGCATACTTGGTTTTATCCTGGTCTTCCTTTTTTTAGTGCTTATGCTGGACTTGCGACTCGCTACCTGGGTCGCCATGGGCGTGCCAATTACGTTTTTCGGCGCGTTTATTTTCTTTGACTTCTTTGGTGTCAATTTCACGTTCTTTACGCTTCTGGCATTGGTGATTGTGCTTGGTATCGTTGTGGACGATGCCGTTGTGGTTGGAGAAAACATTATTGCGGAACAGGAAGCCGGTCTGAAGGGCATTGAAGCGGCGCGCAAGGGCATCAGCGGTGTGGCAGCGCCTGTTACGGTAGGTGTGCTGACGACGATGGCGGCCTTTGCGCCGTTGGCATTTGTCTCGGGGTTTTTGAGCCAGTTCTATCAGGCGGTTCCGATCGTTGTGATAACGGTGTTGCTAATGTCGTTAATTGAAGCTTTTTTGATACTGCCGGCCCACTTGACCCACGGTTCCAGTTGGAGTCGTTGGCCCCTGGACAGCATTCAGCAGGCAGTCTCGCACGGTCTGGCGACATTTCGTGAAAAAGTAGTTATGCCCCAGGTCCAAAACGCTATCCGATACAGAAAAACAACTATCACCGCTTCGATCCTGTTTTTTGCGCTTGCCATGAGCCTAGTGGCGTTCAAAGTTGTGCGGTTCGAATTTCAGCCGAGTATCGAGTCGACGCGTATTTCAGCGAACCTTGCGTTTCCCATAGGAACGCCTTTTGAGGTTACTCAGGCAGCAGCAGAAAAGCTGGTTTCAGCAGCGGAGCGCGTGAACGAAAACGCGCAAGGGAGCTCCTTCAAATCGGTCAGCATGACGGTTGGTGGTCAGACCTCAACAGGAGGGGGCCCGTTTGGTGGGGGACGGGTGACCACGGCGAATCACCTTGCTTCTATACAGATTCGTCTTAATCCTGAACCTTTAAGAAAGCTGTCTGCTGAGGAGTTAGAGCGTTTATGGCGTAATGAAGTAGGACAAATTCCAGGGGTCGAGAAACTGAACTATGTATCTCAGTTCTTCGGTAATCCATCTGATATCGCTTTTGAACTGACGCATCAGGAGGACGTAATTCTCAGTCAAGCTGTCGAAGAGCTAAAGGCAGTGTACGAAGAGTTTCCAGCGATGTATGAGATCCAGGACTCCAACACACTGGGGAAAAGACAGTATGACATTGAATTAACACCCGCTGGGCTTGCCGCCGGACTATCGCCGGCCGATGTGGCGATACAGTTAAGACAGATCTTTTATGGTGAGGAGGTGCAAAGGATTCAGCGGGGGCGAGAGGAACTGCGAGTGATGGTGAGGTTTCCGGAAGACGAGAGGCAGAGCATAGTCAATTTTTTCGACGTTAGAATAAGGCTGGCAGACGGCACTGAAGCGCCCCTGACGGCATTGGCTACAGTCACCGAAAACCGAAGTTACTCGAGTATCGAGCGTGTCAATGGTCGAAGAATTGTGACAGTCAGCGGTCGAGTGGATCGAGCATCGATGATGCCCCAGGATATCGAAAATGAGCTGACAACCACTGTTTTACCCGCATTAAAAGATAAATATATCGGTCTGCAGATTAGTGAAGCAGGTTTTCGGGGGGATGAAAGGGAAAGTCTGGCCTCGCTGGGAAGACTTGCGTTGCTTGCCATGCTGATAATTTATGCGCTGTTAGCATCCTTACTCCGAAGTTACAGCCAACCCCTAATCATACTCGCCGGGATTCCATTCGGCGCGGCCGGCGCGTTTATCGGACATTTCATCCTAGGCTACGATTTGTCTTTCTACTCGCTGTTTGGTGTGGTCGCACTTGCCGGTGTGGTCGTAAATGACTCGCTGATACTCATGGACAAATACAATCGGTTCATGAAGGAAGGAAACTACAGCTGCGAGGAAGCTGTTTTGAAAGCGGCTGAACGCAGGTTTAGACCTATTTTTCTGACCACCGCGACGACGTCGCTGGGTCTAATGCCTTTGATCTTTGAGACGAGCACGTCGGCCCAATTTATTGTGCCGCTTGCCATCAGCCTGGCCACCGGCATTCTGTTTGCCAGTATTCTTATCTTGTTTGTGGTGCCTGCGATGATTGTGATTCACCACAACGGTGTTAAAAGATTAGACCGCGACTGGGCAAGGCCGCCCGCTTAGGCTAATTGCGTAAGCTACTTTCGCTATGCGAGGTCAGCAACTTTTGCAGACCATCGACCAACAAGTTGTCCAAGAAAACAGCTACTTGCTCTGGTGACTCTGAGAAACCGCGTTCAACCCAGACAGAGAGCACGCCATGAATGGTGCTGGCGATAACCGCAACTAGGTATGCCTCGTCGGCCTCATTCATTGGTTGCAGGTCATTTATGGCAATAGTTCTTCGTAGAAGATTCGATACGACAAAACCAACGGGCTTAATAAAAAGCGCGGTTGGACAATGGCGAATCAGTGGTGCGAGTATCTCTCGTTGAGCCTCATACGCACGAAATACAAGCATAGATCCAGAGTTATTGGTCATCGGTATGCGCAACATAGTATCGTCGATACGAGATGCAATATCGGAGAAGAGCTCAATTATGACGCTTTCGACGACTTGCCCTAGTGAGCCAAAACGAGCGTAGAAGGTTTTTCGAGTAAGGCCAGCTCGCTGGGCAATCTCGGATACCGTCAATGATTCAAAATCCCTGCCGATCGCGATCTGGTTGAGTAGTGCTTGTTGAATCGCGGCTTTTGAGCGAATAATCCTTGGGTCGGATTGGGGTGCCGCTGCATGGGTCAGGGTAGGCATGGTCTTTATTATTCCCGTAAACGTTAAGTCAAAGTATACACTTGATTACTTTCTAAAAACTAGATAAGTTACAACTGTTACTTATCTTTGGAGAAATTTTATGGCTAACGCTCAGGAAATGGACGTCGCAAACTGTCCTCTGGAAGACATCGATGTCAGTCGTCCTGAACTGTTCAAGAAAGATACATGGCAACCCTGGTTTGCCCGACTAAGAAAAGAAGCACCGATACATTACATCGCTGATAGCGTAAACGGTCCTTTCTGGTCCGTGTGCAGCCACGCGCTTATCAAGGAAGTTGATTCCAATAATGCTGTCTTCTCATCAGAGAAGGGCGGTATTGCTATCGTTGATCCTTACGCTGCCGAAGAAGGCCAGATGCAGGGACAAAGTTTCATCCAGCTTGACGAACCCAAGCACATGAAGCAGCGGAAGGCAGTTGCTCCGTCGGTTGCGCCCAAAAACCTCGCTGAGCTCGAACCGATTATTCGTGAGAGAGTCATAGATATTCTAGAGAACCTGCCTGTTGGAGAGCCTTTCAACTGGGTCAAGGAAGTTTCCATTGAGCTAACGGCAAGAATGCTGGCCACGTTGTTTGGCTTTCCCTACGAGGATCGTCACAAGCTTGTACGTTGGTCAGATCTGGCGACTGCGGTGCCGGAAGTCACTGGAGATGACACGATCGACATGGGTAAACGCTACGAAGAGCTCATGGGCGCTGCGGCCGCATTCTACGAACTCTGGCAAGAACGAGCACAGGAGCCACCCCAGTTTGATTTGATCTCTATGTTGATACACAACGAAGAAACAGCAAAGATGAACGAGGATCCAGAGTTATTCCTTGGTAACATTCTTCTCCTTATTGTCGGCGGTAACGACACTACCCGTAACAGCATCAGCGGCGGCGTCATCGGATTAAACAAGTATCCGGACCAGTACCAGAAGTTGCGTGACAATCCCGACCTGATTCCGAATATGGTGTCAGAAATGGTACGCTGGCAAACCCCGGTTATCCACATGCGTCGCACCGCACTGGAGGATTACGAACTTGGCGGCAAGCAGATTAAGAAGGGCGACAAAGTCATCATGTGGTATCTGTCTGGCAATCGTGACGAGTCCGTTTTTGAAGATGCTGAGAAAATGATTATTGACCGGCCGAATGCAAGGTCGCATGTTGCCTTTGGTTTTGGTGTGCACCGTTGCATGGGTAATCGGCTAGCAGAGATGCAGCTGCGGATTCTTTGGGAAGAGATTGTAAAGCGCTTCGACAAAGTCGAAGTAGTTGGTGAAGTTGAGCGACTACCAAACAATTTTATCAGGGGGATAAAGGATGTCCCGGTGATACTTCATCCCGCTTAGTTCTTTTTCAATGGCATCATGCGCCCGAACAAAAAGGTCAACGCAACGCTGCTCGACCCTTCAATCTCATAAGTGATCAACCCTACTGAGCGTAAGCCAGCAGGTAAGCATCATGCCAGCCAGTGACCATCCATTACCCAGAAATCATTAACCCAGCGTTTTTAACCTAAAAACCCCGAAAAGCGATACTTTGACGTCTTGTAAAAATGCTGTTTGTAGTTCTTATTCTCGTCTGGCGAGGAACTGCATACCATCCCACTCACTCCAGTGATCGCAAAGCTTATCAATGCTTGTCGACCAGGGATCATAATCGTCGGGATATTCAAGGAACTGGCCAAAATACCCTCGATCCGGATGATCGCTCACACCATGAGCCACGCGTCTAGTGCCTTCATTCGCGTTGCCTTCACGCAACCTGCGAATCCTAAAATAAATATTCATGCGCGGGTTTGGACCAAAATTCGGCGTGGCTGTGTGAGGACAACTATGTAACGCGATGACAGCATCTCCCGCGCCCAACAAAACGGGTGTTAACTCTGGCCAAGGCCAATTCTCAGTTGGCGCACCAGCCTCCGCTCTCTGTTCCGCAATCTTCCTAATATCATCTGGCAAACCGTTGGCATAAGGTTTACCGCTTTTACCGATGCCTATTCTAGGCCAGCCAGGGCCTTCAGGCCCAACAATTCCTCCAGCATCCCTCTGCGCTTTGAAGCAGTTTTCGACATCTTCATGGGTTCCTTTCAAAATGCCCAGTTGCCCATTCCCTGGCTCGTGCTGGTCATTGAGCGCAACGCCAACGAGTGCGGTATAGCTTCCATAGGACAAAGTTCTTTCAGGGTTCATCCAAAGAAGGCCATCGTTTGTCCCTCGCTTCTCATCGTTCTCACCAAAGTATTTTGCCGCATCCTTTGGCCGACAGGTCGTCATGTCGATTTCCTCTGCCGAATCCGGAACCACGCCATTCCAGCCACCATCCACGTGAGTGCCCGGTTTTCCACCCAACAGATTGAATGGCGGTGTTACCGCAACCTGACAGCTGATAACCGGGGGGAAAGGACCCATCAAACGCTCAATGATGTCAGCAAGCGTACTATTGTTGAACAAACCTGTTACATCATCATGAGTCGCTAAATTGCCTGGTACCAGCAAATGTCGCTCATTCTCCGGAATGGCCTCTTCTATTAGCGCTTTGGCCCGGGCAACTAACTCACTCGATACCGCATTCCTGACAATGAGAAAACCATCCTCGAAAAATTGCCTTTTGTCATCGTCACCAATTTCAGACATCAGATCTTTCCATTTGCTAATTCCGATCGATTTTAGCACCAATTTATGTATTACTTTCTACATTACAAGCGACCTAGCCGTGTGTCCATTGTGTGGTGGCGCCATGCGGGTTATCGCCAACATTTTTGCTAAGAAACTGGAATCACCATGAACAAAAAAAATCTCCCAATCGCCACAGGCCTAATTGTTATTGCGGCTTTTATAGGAGTAGCAATATTCCAAACAGAACAACCTAGCCAAGACAATGACAATACAATCGATACGCTCACGATGCCCGAGCGCAAAAACGCGCCATCCAAAGGTCCGAATGATGCAAAGGTCACGATAGTAGAATTTTTTGACCCGGCTTGTGAGACTTGTGCAATTTTCCACCCGTTCGTAAACAGTCTAATTGAACAACACCCTGGGAAGGTTAGGGTCGTGATGCGATATGCCCCATTTCACCAAGGCTCGAATGAAGTGGTCAAACTCCTGGAAGCCGCACAGTTGCAAGGGCAATTCTGGCCGGCGTTAGAAATTTTATTCGCGAACCAGCAACGCTGGACGCGCCATCATGTTGCCGATCCACAAAGTGCAGTTGCCCTGCTCACTTCCTTAACCTTAGACAGTGAGCAGTTCATACGCGATGTAAACAGCGATCATACTAGCGACACGATTACTCAAGACGTAACAGACGGCAAACTGTTGAAGGTGGCTGCCACCCCACAGTTTTTTGTTAATGGCAAACCACTTACCGATTTCGGCTATAAACAATTAGCGCGACTCGTTGAAGAAGCGGTTAGCGAAGCCTATTAATGGATTCACTGCACCATCCGGATTGACCGGGCATTGGTAGATGGTCCTGCGGCGGGAATTGAGAATGTTCTCCAAGTGGTCGATGAGTAATGACTAATTGAGCCCTAAATTTGACTGAATATCAGCAATGACCTTACTGTGCCATTAGTATTGTTAACACTGATCGTCAATACTAAACGATCAAACAATAAACACTGAGGTTGAACAATGAAGCTAGGCGTCGTATTCCCACAAACAGAAATTGGCGAAGATCCTGATCGCGCAGCAGCTTTCGCCACTACTGCTGAATCATTGGGATACGATCACATCGTTGCCTATGATCACGTATTAGGAGCAAGTACAACCAATCGCCCCGATTGGGCAGGACCGTACACGGACAAAAGCATGTTTCATGAACCTTTTGTTCTTTTTTCTTATCTTGCCGGACTGACGAAAACGATAGAGCTCGTCACCGGTGTCATTATATTACCCCAGCGCCAAACTACCCTGGTTGCCAAACAGGCGGCAACGCTCGACGTGCTTAGCAAAGGTAGACTTCGCCTTGGCATAGGTACAGGTTGGAACGAAGTAGAGTACGAAGCCCTTGGCGAGGACTTCTCTAATCGCGGGTCGAGATCCGAAGAACAAATCGACGTGTTACGAAAACTATTTGCCGATGATGTCATCAGCTATGACGGTAAGTGGCATAAGATTACTGAGGCTGGTCTAAATCCCCGACCGGTTAATCGCAACCTACCTATTTGGTTGGGGGGAATGGCGCCTAAAGTGATGGATCGAGTTGCTCGTCTCGCCGATGGCTGGTTCCCTTTCTATAACAAAAACCTGGCAAATCAGATAGCCGAGGTGCGCTCAAAAGCAGAACAGCACGGCCGTAATCCAGACGATATCGGCATTGAAGTTATCTCCCCCCTCGGCGAAGCTGGCCCTAAACAGCTCGACCAACTCAAGCGACTTCGGGATATGGGTGTAAGTCATGCGGCAGTGACGACCATGAATGTTGGACTAAAACAAGATGAGCACATTGATGCGATCAAACGATTCTGGGATGCCGCACATACAATGATATAAACCGTCTCCGGAGGCTGCCCCTCAATAAACGGTAGAACTTCTAGGTGTGCTCGGTCGTCAAGGGTAAAACCCTGCGACGGGGGTACTACCCGCCTCACCAAAAGCGAATCCAAGTACTAGTATTGAAGGTGTTGCTAATGTGCGGGCGTGTTTTTTAGTTTTTTATGAAAGTGCTTCGGCGCCATGGATGCAAATTCATCTTGGTAATAAAAATACTTTAAGGCTTCAGAGAACGAATATACCCAAACTTAGTCTCGTAGTGCGTCGTAGGAGTGCCAGTGGCGCGCAGCATCTGTACTGCTTCTGCAGAGACGCTACCGT
>ERZ1046876.619-NODE-619-length-26623-cov-5.818541_pt1 | contig 26623 bp, 22 predicted proteins | sample MGYA00383094_ERZ1046876 | MGnify/ENA primary metagenome ERZ1046876 (study PRJEB29581, sample SAMEA5548364) | metagenome | biome: marine; feature: coastal; material: water | depth 50 m | study: Short-term variability in the microbial, nano- and picoplankton...
GTCTTAAGATCGCTCCAAAACCCCTCTGAATAAGCGCTACCACTTATTACTAACAATAAAATCAAAATTTTTTTCATAGCCAACCTACGGTTAAAGACGTATTATTGGCTAAATTTTATCATCATTTTATCTAATGTGACAGATGTTAGATACAATCCTTTAACTTACGAAGTTATTCTAAATTCGGCGAAAGTAGCCTCTCTGCTTGTTCCACTGAGATGCCTTTACGGCTTGCGTAGTTTTCAACTTGTTCTTGGTTGATTTTTGCCACGCCAAAATAACGCGCCTCTGGGTGGGCAAAATACCAGCCACTGACTGAAGCGGTTGGCAGCATGGCGTATGAGCTGGTCAGCGTCATGCCGGTATTTTTTTCAACTTCAAGCAAATCCCACAGTTTTTCTTTTTCGCTGTGTTCTGGGCAAGCAGGGTAGCCTGGCGCAGGGCGGATGCCTTGGTATTTTTCTGCAATCAATGCTTCATTATCGAAACTTTCGTTCGCATAACCCCATAATTTAGTGCGCAGTTTGTCATGCATTAGTTCGGTAAAGGCTTCTGCTAAGCGGTCAGCCACTGCTTTAATCATAATAGCATTATAGTCATCATGATCGGCTTCAAAAGCGCTGACAAGTGGCTCGATATTAATGCCCGTGGTGATGGCAAAAGCACCGATATAATCTTGAGTGTCACTGTCCTTCGGGGCAATAAAGTCACTTAAACAAAAGTTGGGTGTGTTGCCTTTTTTGTCCAATTGCTGACGAAGGTGATTAAGCGTCATGAAGGTAGCGCCATGCTCGTCATATAACTCGATATCTTCGTTACTGCTGTTCGCTGGGAAAATGCCTATAACTGCATTAGCGGTGAGTAATTTCTCATCAATCACTTTTTTAAACATTTGTTTGGCGTCAGCAAACAGTTTTGAAGCAGCTTCACCAACCACCTTATCCGTTAAGATGTCGGGGAATTTGCCTGCCAATTCCCAAGTGCGGAAAAACGGTGTCCAGTCAATGAATGCAAAGATTTCACCCAAATTGTAGTCTTTAAACACTTGAACGCCTAACTGGCGTGGCGCAACAATATTATTAAAACTCAACTTTGGTTTATTTTTGCGTGCCTGCTCTAAAGACAATAACTTGCTTTTGCCCTTATTGGCACGGCGTTGTCGCACAGTCTCGTAATCGTTTTTGGTTTCAAGCAACAGTTTTGGCTTAAGTTTGTCAGAGAGCAGGGCGCTTGCCACACCAACCGATTTAGAGGCATCTTGCACATAAAACACACCCTTATCGTATTCGGGTTCAATTTTTACGGCGGTGTGTGCTTTAGAGGTGGTTGCGCCACCAATCATCAGGGGAATGTCAAAACCTTGACGGGTCATTTCTTTGGCGACAAATACCATTTCATCCAGTGACGGGGTAATCAGCCCAGACAAACCAATAATATCAACCTTTTCTTTTTTTGCGGTTTCTAAAATTGTTTCACTAGGCACCATCACACCCAAGTCAATAATTTCATAGTTATTGCAAGACAAGACAACGCCAACAATATTTTTGCCAATATCATGCACATCGCCTTTGACTGTTGCCATTAGGATTTTTCCCTGCGAGCTTGAAGCGCAGTCTTGCTTTTCAGCTTCTAGGAAAGGGTCTAAGTAAGCCACAGATTTTTTCATGACACGGGCAGATTTCACCACTTGTGGCAAGAACATCTTACCGGCACCAAATAAGTCACCGACCACATTCATACCGTCCATGAGCGGTCCTTCAATCACCAAAATAGGGCGCCCCAATTTGTCTAAAGCTTCTTGGGTATCCTCGTCAATAAATTGGGTAATGCCTTTTACCAGTGAATGTTCTAAGCGTTTTTCAACTGGCCACAAGCGCCACTCCAAATCTTTTTTATTGTCTTGTAATTCACCTGTACCTGAGAATTTTGGTGCAAGCTCAACCAAGCGCTCACCCGCTTGTTCATCGGTATTTAGCACCACATCTTCAACGCATTTTTTCAGTGCTGGGTCAATATCGTCATAAACCACAAGTTGTCCTGCATTAACAATGCCCATGGTCATACCCGCTTTGACTGCGTGGTATAAGAATACAGAGTGAATGGCTTCACGTACTGGATTGTTGCCCCTAAATGAGAAGGAGACATTAGAAACACCGCCTGAAACTTTTGCATAAGGTAGATTTTGCGTGATTTCTCGTGTTGCTTCGATGAAGTCAACCCCGTAGTTGTCGTGCTGCTCAATACCCGTGGCAATGGCAAAAATATTAGGGTCGAAAATAATGTCTTCTGGAGGGAAGCCTACTTCGTTCACTAAGAGGTTGTAAGCGTTGGTACAAATTTCTACTTTGCGCGCCTGTGTGTCTGCCTGACCTTTTTCATCAAACGCCATGACAATAATCGCTGCACCATAGCGTTTGCATAGATGTGCATACTTAACAAAGTTGTCTTTGCCTTCTTTGAGTGAAATTGAGTTAACAATCGCCTTACCTTGTGTGCATTTAAGTCCGGCTTCAATAATATCCCATTTAGAAGAATCAACCATTAATGGCACTTTAGAGATATCGGGCTCTGAGGCAATCAAATTCATAAAACGAACCATGGCGGCTTTGCCGTCAAGCATGCCCTCATCCATATTGATGTCAACAATTTGTGCGCCATCTTCGACTTGTGCGCGACAAATATCAAGCGCTTCTTCATACTCTTCATTAAGAATCAGGCGCTTAAACTTAGCAGAACCCGTTACATTGGCGCGTTCTCCCACATTGACAAACAAAGACTGATCGCCGATATTAAAGGCCTCTAAACCCGATAAGCGACATTCTGGCAGTATTTCTGGAATTTCTCTCGGCGCCAAACCCTCAACAGCTTGTGCAATTGCTTTAATATGTTCAGGGGTAGAGCCACAGCAACCTCCTAAAATATTAACCAAGCCTGAAGTTGCCCATTCACCAACTTGCTCAGCCATTGTTGGTGCGTCTAAGTCGTATTCACCAAATTCATTCGGTAAGCCGGCATTAGGGTGAGCCGACACAAAGCAATCCGCCACGCGCGATATTTCCGCAACATATTGACGCAATAAATCAGGACCCAGTGCACAGTTAAGCCCAATAGAAAGTGGTTTTGCATGCTGTAGTGAATTATAAAAAGCTTCTGTTACTTGACCAGAAAGGGTGCGCCCTGAAGCGTCAGTAATTGTGCCAGAAATCATAATTGGCAGTTCAACACCATCGTCTTCAAACACTTGTTGTACCGCAAAGATAGCTGCTTTAGCGTTCAGCGTGTCAAAAATGGTTTCAATAAGAATGATATCAGCGCCACCTTCAATCAGCCCGCGCGTTGACTCTGAGTAAACTTCTACCAATTCGTCAAAAGTGATATTGCGATAGCCAGGATCATTGACATCGGGTGAAAGCGAGCAGGTGCGTGAAGTTGGACCGATCACACCTGCCACAAAGCGTGGCTTGTCTGCTGTTGAAAATTCATCACAAGCCTGCTTAGCAAGTTTAGCACCAGCAACATTGATTTCATACGCCAAATCCTGCATCTCATAATCTGCCATGGAAATACGGGTTGCGTTAAAGGTGTTGGTTTCAATAATATCACTGCCCACTTCCAAATAAGCACGATGAATGTCTTGAATGATTTTTGGCTGTGTGAGGCAGAGTAGGTCGTTGTTGCCTTGTACAAGAACAGACCAATTTTTAAAGCGCTGCGCTCGATAATCTTCTTCCGTTAGCTTGTGTCTTTGTATCATGGTACCCATGGCACCATCTAATACTAGAATTTGCTTTTCTAAAAGGGATTTTAGTAACCGTTGTGTACTCATTCTCATGCATTATACCCAAAGCAATCCCTTACATAAATAGCACAATCTACAAGATAAAATTAAATAAAGATATATTAGTGTGTTATAATATTCAATGAATATTTTATATTGTATGGAGAACTGACATGAAAAAGATTTTAGCAATCGTATTACTGGCATTCACACTCAGTGCAAATGCTTTTTGGAATAACAACGGCCCTTGGGGTAATGGTTATAATAATTATGGTAATTATGGTTACCAAGATAATGGTATTTTCGCTTTTAATCCGTATGACTATTGGGATCCACGTTGGTACGCTGAAGAAATGTCAAACATGATGGACGAGTTTGATGACAACGGCTGGAACAACAATTACGGTGGTTATGGCTATAATCCATACAACCGATACAACCCATATAACAACGGCCCTTGGAACAACAATTATCGTCATAATAGCGAGCCTGTAAAAACAGACGCTAAATAACAACTTAGATAAAAAAAGCCCGATTTTGCGGGCTTTTTTATTGCCAAAAAATCAAGCATAGGTAAAATAATGCGCTTTTAACAAAACCAAAAAATAATGAGTGATAATTGTATTTTTTGCACCTTAAGAGATGAGCGTGTTATCGGTGAATGTGCGTACACAAAAACCTTTATTGACAGCTACCCAGCATCTCCAGGGCATACACTAATCGTGCCTAAAAGGCATTTTGCTACTTACTTTGAAGCCACAAAAGAAGAGCTGTTGGCGATTGGTGAGGCACTACAAAATGCCAAGAAAATTTTAGATGAGGAATTTTCACCTGACGGTTACAACATAGGCGTGAATAATGGTCAAAGCGCTGGTCAAAGTATTATGCATCTGCATGTGCATTTGATCCCCAGATATCAAGGGGATGTTGAAGATCCTAAAGGTGGCGTACGCTGGATATTAAAAAATAAAGCCAATTACTGGGATAATACCAATCGCCAAAATAAATCATCCACATAGCACCTATACTCACACCCTCTGCACCGAGGTAAAATCATCATGCTAGCAATAAGTAGCACTGAGATTTTGCCTCAACACATAGAGTGCGATTATAAGCACCATTTGAATAATTTATTTTGGTGATTGGCATAACAAAGAAAACACTGTTAGAGCAAAATAATACTTCTATTTTTGAATTGGGTATAAAAAACCGCCTTTAAAAGGCGGTCATGTTTTGCAGGTGTTGCTATCGCAGGTTGTTTAAAACGGAATATCGTCATCAAAACCACTGTTGTCAACCGGTGTAATAGGGTCGGCAGCAGGTTGTTGCTGTGGGGCTGACTGCTGAGGAGCGCTTTGTTGTGCTGCTGGTGCACCGCCTGCGTTATCACGACGATCTAACATCTGTAACGTGCCGTTAAAACCTGAAACAACAACCTCAGTTGTATAACGATCAGCACCTGATTGGTCTTGCCACTTTCGGGTTTGTAATTTGCCTTCTACATAAACCTTAGAGCCTTTGTCTAAATATTGACCTGCAATTTCGGCCAATTTACCAAATAAGCTGACACGATGCCACTCGGTTTTTTCTTGTTTTTGACCTGTATTTTTATCTGTCCAACTCTCACTTGTTGCCACCGATAAATTGGCCATTGCATTGCCAGTTGAGGAGTATTTCACCTCTGGTTTTGCCCCTAGATTACCGACTAAAATTACTTTGTTAATACCTGCCATATTGCTTCTCCTATAAGGTTTTTTGTTGTTTCATGGTGAACATAACGCCCAGCCAAATTATTGCCATAAATATGGTGAATAAGAATACACTATTTAAATCATATATGTTGTAAATCCATCCGCCAAATACACCACCAATGAAGGCGCCTAAAAATTGTGAACTGGAGTATAAGCCCATTGCCAAACCACGCTTGTCGTTTGTTGCAGTTTTAGAGACCAGTGAGGGTAGCATGGCCTCCATGGCGTTAAAAGCAATAAAGAATAGGGTGAGCAAAATCAAAAAAGTCGTATAAGTTAGTGTGCTTTGGTAAAACAGGATTTGACTGATAAGCATAATCAAAATTGCAGTAAGCATCATAGCCTTATGTTTTTGGAATTTTTCAGCCAAAATAATAATTGGCAACATACCAACAAAAGACAGCAGCATAACAGGCAGATAGACATTCCAGTTGTCTTCTAAATTAATGGCAACAATATTATTTTCTACCAATAAAACCGGCATGACAATAAAAGCACAAGTCAGAATAAGGTGTAGCATAAAAACACTAAAATCTAGTTTGAGCAACTTAGCATTTAAAACTTGCTTGATATTGGGTATCGATAATGTGTATTGCGCACGGGGCTTAACATGGGGCAGTGTGGCGACAATAATCAATGCAACAATAGACAGACCGGCAATTACCCAAAAAAGCCCTGAAAGCCCTAAATTGACCGTAATTAACGGCCCAATTAGTAGTGAAAGCATAAATGCTACGCCAATTTGCACACCCACAAAGGCATTTGCCTTAGAACGCTGATCTTCAGCAACAAAGTCTGCTAAAAAAGCCATTAATACGGCAGAAATAGCGCCACTGCCTTGTAGTGCTCGACCAATAATAACATGAATAATATCCGTAGAATTAGCGGCTATTACACTACCTATAAAGAAGAGGGCTAGTCCAACGATAAGCAAGGGTTTACGACCAAATTGGTCAGACAAATAACCAAATGGGATTTGCAGTAGCGCTTGCGTTAAACCATAAATACCAATTGCCAGGCCCATTAAATAAGGGGTGGTGTTCTCATACTGTACAGCATAGACTGAAAAAACTGGGAATATCATAAACAACCCAAACAATCGAGTTGCCATGATAGAAGAAATTTTAAGCGCAAAAAGACGCTCTTGCTTATTCATGATATTTTAAACGCCTTAAAGTAAATCAGAACTTAGCAACACATTTAATCTTCCAAGCTGTAGTGTGGCTCGTACAAAGGGTAACTTTTCTTTAAAACACGACGCGCATCTTTTGCAAATTTATCCATGCCAATGCTGTCGTAGTTGCGTGCCATTAAATGTAATGCTGCAGGGACTGATGGTGTATTTGGGTATTTTTCAATAATGAATTTGGCACGATTGATGGCAGCGATGTTTGCCTCTCTTTTGGTGTAATAGATAGCAACAAACAGCTCATGCCTGGCCAAAATGTTTCTTAGGATAATTAAGCGTGTTTTCGCCTCTTCTGTGTATTCGGTATTAGGAAACTTGTCGATTAACGCCAAGTAATAGTTAAACGCATCTCGTACTGAGCCTACGTCACGTTGAGCGTTATCGGTTAAAAAGTCATCTAAGATAGAGCGTGATTTGTCCTCTGAAATAACGCCACGAAGATAATAGGCGTAGGGCGTTGAAAAATGTTCTGGGTAAAGTTTAATATAGTCGTTAAGGCGTAAAATCGCCGTATCGTAGTCTTGATTTTTATAAAGTCGATAGGCAATTTCTAATTTAGATTGCAATGCATATTTAGAACCAGGATAGGCCGCCTGTAATTGTTCGAATAATTCGATAGAGCCTTCTATTGAGTCGGATTTTTTCGCTTCTTCAAAGAAGGTTTTAGGCGACCAGCCTTTGGTGATGGACTCTCTTTTTTCTTCGTCCCAAAAACAGCCGTTAAGTGCTAACGCTAGCATTGGCAGTGTTATGCTTAGTTTGATTATATTTTTCATAATTAAAAAACAGTTATTTGTAAGTATGCGCCAGTATTATACTGAGTCACTTCTATTATAATAAGCAATATCATTAACATTGACAATGTTTGCCATGGCTTTACCCGAAAAAAGAATTTTAATCAGCGATTTATGCAAGACATTAGATTCCTATATGTCAAAAGCACAGGTAGAAAGTGTTTATCAAGCTTATATATTAGCGGCAACAGCACATGATGGGCAATACCGTCAATCTGGCGAAGCCTATGTTTTCCACCCAATTAATGTTGCTATGATTTTGGCAGAATTAGAATTAGACCACCACTGCATTGTTGCTGCGCTACTGCACGATTGTATTGAGGATACAACGCTTACAAGAGAAGATATTGTTCGAGATTTTGGTGAAGAAGTGGCACATATTGTAGATGGTGTTTCAAAATTAACCGGTTTAGAATTTCATTCAAACATTGAAGAGCAAGCGCAAAATTTCAGAAAGTTATTTTTAGCAATGGCCACAGACATGCGCGTCATTATGATTAAGCTTGCTGATCGCCTACATAATATGCGTACATTGCAGTCAATGAGGCGTGAAAAACAACGAAGAATCGCCAAAGAAACTGCTGAAATTCATGCGCCAATTGCACGTCGCCTTGGTTTAAATAGCATCAATAAAGAATTAGAGGCTTTATGCTTTGAATATATTCACCCTTATCGTCATCAAGTGCTAAAGTACGGCATTAATAAACGCTATGGTAGCTTAAAGGCTATTATTGAAAAAATCCAAAACGAGATTAGAATCCGCTTAGGACAAGAAGGTTTAGCTGGCGTTGAAACAAGTGGACGCAGAAAGACAGCTTCTAGTATTTACAAGAAAATGAAAGACAATCACCTTAAATTTTCTGAGGTGTTTGATATGTATGCATTTAGATTGGTTGTGGATGATGTTTCTCAATGTTACCAAGCACTGGGCATTATTCATAATTTGTACAAACCTTTACCAGGTAAATTTAAAGATTATATTGCACTGCCAAAAACCAATGGTTATCAATCTTTACATACGGTGTTATTTGGACCAAATAAAGTTTATATTGAAGTGCAAATTCGCACTAAAGAAATGCATTTTGTTTCTGAATATGGCATTGCAGCACATTGGCATTATAAGAGTGAGAGTGTTAATTCCTTGGATTTGGCTGATAATTGGATAGGCTCATTATTAGACATTCAGCAAAATTCAGGTACCTCTATTGAGTTTTTAGAGGGCGCTAAAGCCGATTTATTCCCTTCAGAAGTGTTTGTTTTTACACCGAAAGGGAAAATTATACAATTACCTTATAAATCTACAGTATTGGATTTTGCTTACGCCATCCACACCAATGTTGGTAATAGGGCGTTTAAAGCCAAAGTCAATCAAATAAATACTGCATTTGATACGGAATTAAAATCGGGACAAACCATTGAGATTATCACCAATGAAAACGCTAAGCCACATCCATCTTGGTTAAAGATTGTAGCTACAGCAAAGGCAAAAACTTCAATTAAAGACAATTTACAAAAAAAATCAGCCAGTGAATTAATACGACTGGGGGAGCATCTGTTAAATAATGCTTTTGCTTATCAAGGCAGTGGCGAACCTAGCAGTGAAGAAAAATGGCAGACTGGCTTGAAAAATTTAAAGTGCGGTTCCAAAGAAGATTTGTATATGAAAATCGCTTTATCGGAAATTTTGGTATCCTTCGCACTTAACAAAATTCAAGGCAAAGAAGGCAATAGCGAGCTGGATAACCGTCTTGTTGTTAAAAGCACTAAAGACAATTCTATCAGTTGTGCACATTGTTGTTACCCAATTCCAGGTGATAAAGTAGCGGGCATATTGACGAACAGCAAAGGCTTGGTATTACATAGGTCAGATTGCGGTAACCTTATTCATGCTAAGCAAAAAAATGAACAGTGGCTAAAAGTAGATTGGCAAGCAGATGAAGATGAAGAATTTGAAGTGCTTATTAGCGTGCAAAATGAAAACCGTCGTGGTATGTTAGCCTCTATTGCCAGCGCTATCTCTAAAGAAAACGTTAATATTGAGCATTTAGAACTAGAAGAAACTGATGGCTCAATGAAAGCTTTAAGGCTGCTTATTAGAGTTTCGGGGTTGTCACAGTTGGATGAAGTAATGTATGTGATTAAAAGTTTAGAATTCGTGCACTCAGTGGCCAGGGTGAGTGACAAAAAAAGATTAAATTTATCTTAGACTCAATTAAAATTAAGACTTATTATTTAATTAAAAAGCAAAAGTATTATGATTTGGACAGACTCTTTAGATATCGCTATTGCGCTAGATGAAACACACCCTGACTGCGACCCGACGGTGGTTAATTTTGTCGATTTAAAACAAATGGTTACCGACTTAGAGGAGTTTGATGACGATGAAAATAAATCGGGTGAAAAAATTTTAGAGGCCATTCAAATGTATTGGATTGAGGAAAGGCAATAGCAAGCTTTTGTTGAGAATATGAAAAAAATAATGACTTTAACAACTTTACAAAAAACTTACTTACTGGTTTTAATGCTAGGCATGAGCGCCATGACACAAGCAGTATTAGAGGTTACAATTGTTAAGAAAGATGAGAATGCTTTTCCAATTGCCATTAGCCCCTTTAAGTTGCTTGGCAATAAAGCACAGGATAAAGATATTGCAAAAATTATTCATGATAATTTAGAGCGCTCAGGGCGCTTCAATGCGCTGGTTCCCAGCACGGTTGTAGAAAAATTTGACCCGCAATATTGGAAAGCGCAAAATATAGAGGCGCTTGTTACAGGTACGATCACACAACAAAGCGATGGCACTTATCAACTTTCTGTACGTTTGTTTGATGTTTATAGTAACGCAGAATTATTGACACGCTCAACACAATTGAAAGGGAATGCTTTTAGAAAAGTTGCGCACCAGCTTAGCGACACTATTTACGAAGCATTGTTGGGAGAAAATGGCTCGTTTAATACATTACTGACTTACATCACTGTAAAAGAAAACACAAAAGGGGTGAAGCAATACCGTCTTAATATTGCGGATTCTGACGCAAAGAATGCTAAAAGCCGTATCAAATCAAGTAGTCCAATCCTTTCTCCAGTCTGGTCACCAGAACGCCGATATAAAGATAAGAAAATTGCTTATGTTTCTTTCCAAAATGGGCATTCAGAAGTCTTTATTTGGTATCCATTCTTACGTAAAAAGTTAGAGAAATTACCGCGCTTTGATGGCATTGCTTCATCGCCCAGTTGGCATCCAAATGGCAAAAGCCTTGTGTTAACCTTATCCAAGGGTGGCAATAAAGATATTTATGCCTATGATTTAGCCACAAAAGAGCTAAAACGACTCACAAAGCACAAAGCCATTGACACTGAAGCCAGTTATTCTCCCGATGGAAAAAAACTTGTCTTTACTTCTAGTCGCTCTGGACAAGCGCAAATTTATATTAAAAACTTAGAAACTGGACGTATAAATCGTGTCACATTCACAGGTGGCTATAATGCAAAATCAGTGTTTTCCCCAGATGGCAAGTATTTGGCGTTAGTGCATCGTATTGATAGTGATTACCGCATTGCAATACTTGACATTCAACACAAAGAATTAAGTATGATGAGTGATGGTAGGCTAGATGAATCGCCGCATTTTTCACCCAATGGTGATATGATTATTTTTTCTGGTCGTCGTAATGGAAAAGGGGTTTTATCAGTTGTATCTGTACAAGGCAACCGTGCTTACGAATTGTCTGAATACAACGGTGAGGTTAGAGAGCCAAATTGGTCAAATAATTTAGAAAATTGATAAGATAAGGAGAGAATGATGAAAACAAAAATAATAATGCTGTTGCCATTTGTGGCTGTGTTGGGCGCTTGTTCAGCCATTGATAATTTAAAAGAGAAATTTACAACAAATAATGGTAAAGTTGTTGTTGAAGACAGAGGGACTGGTGAAGTTGATGCTGTTGACATGGAGCAGGCAAACTTTAAGTGGCAGGGTGGCGAACGATCAATAAATGCCAGTGGAATGTCAAGAGAAGAAGTAGAAAAAGCACTAACAACATTAACGGCAAACGACGGCAAGCTTGTTGTCTATTTTGATTATGATGCAGCCGCTGTTAGCCAAGAAGTTAGCCAAGAGATTACAAAACATGTTGACTTTATGCAATCCAACCCTAAGATTAGATTGCGTCTAGAGGGGCATGCAGATGAGCGTGGCACACGTGAATATAATTTAGCCTTAGGGGAAAACCGTGCTTTAAGCATTAAAGAGGCTTTAGGTGTTGCACTTGAAGACAGAATTGAAGTGGTTAGTTACGGGGAAGAAAAGCCACAAGGCAGTGATTATGCCAAAAATCGTCGCGTAGAATTTATTTATAAATAAAGGCTTGTTTGCATCATTGTAAAAACCCCTAAGAGCACTCTCTTACATTTATAACAACACACTGGCAACTTAGTAATGAAACCCTTGGAAATTCCTAAGCTGGACTTGGTCGCCTTGTGCCACTTAAATTCTGAGCGCTATCCTTTTTTATTGGAAAGTGTCAATAACAATCAAAATAATCGTTATTCAATTTTATTTGCACATCCTAGCAAGCAAATTGTTCTGAACGATTTGCACGAGTTTGATTTTTTGTCTAAATTAAGTTCAAGCCTTGATGCGCCTAGCGTTCATAGCGATTTGCCCTTTACAGGTGGCTGGTTTGTGTATTTATCTTATGAATTAATTGGGCAAATTGAGCCTGTGTTGCAGGCTGATTTACCAGCAAGTGATCAGCCAATCGCAGTTGCAGTCAAAATTCCAAGTGCTATTGTGGTTGATCATTTACACAAAAAAACCTATTTATTAGACCAGTTTGACGACCAACAGCGTATCAATCAAGTGTTGGCAGACATTGCACAATTGCAAGACATTCCCTTGCTGGCCATCGATGGAGAACTCTCTTGGGAGGATGAAGACAAATTTATCAAAGGTGTTGAACGCAGTCGTGACTATATTGTTGCAGGAGATGTGTTTCAAGTTAATTTATCACGCCAGTGGCAGTATCAACTTTCAAAAAACACCAAGCCAACACAGATATATCAGGCTTTAAAAAACGCCAATCCAGCGCCTTTTGCTGCTTTGGCAAATTTTGGTTCTTTTAGCGTTATATCTTCATCGCCTGAGCGTTTATTCAGTGTTGACGGTAGAGAAATACAGACTCGACCCATTGCTGGCACCCACCCACGTGGTAGTGGTAAAGATGATGAACAGCTTAAAAAACAACTGATGAATCACCCTAAAGAGCAAGCCGAGCACATCATGTTGCTTGATTTAGAGCGCAACGACCTAGGCAAGGTGTGTGAATATGGCTCAGTTCATGTTAATGAGGTCATGGGTTTAGAAACCTATCCTTTTGTGCATCATATTGTTTCTAATATTAAAGGTAAACTCAAACAAGCGGTTACTGTGAAAGATATTATTAGTGCCTTGTTCCCTGGTGGTACCATTACGGGTTGCCCTAAAATCCGTTGTATGCAGATTATCGCCGAACTTGAGCAAATGCCACGCCAAGCCTACACTGGCTCACTTGGCTATATCAGCAATAATAGCAAAATGGATTTTAATATTTTGATTCGCACCATCAGCCAACAAGGCAACACCTTAACTTTTAGAGCAGGAGCGGGGATTGTGTTTGATTCTATTGCCCAGCGCGAATTAGAAGAAACAAAGCACAAGGCTGAAGGCATGTTGAAAATATTTACTCAAAACACTTTAGATACTCAAAATTGATTGGTCTTTTTTACACAATAAGTTCTTGTATTTTAAGACCACTGCATTAGGTGCAGATATCGGATAAAAGTTTATATATTTTGAATGATAACAATCAACTATAACACCTATAACAATAAAGTATTAGACAAAACTACATGATTACCCTATAAACAATAAACTATTGCAGGATAATTTTAGAGAGACCACTGGATTAGATATCAATATTACCTAAAAACCAACTTTTATCCAATATCCATACCTCAGTAGGGATCTCTTAGAATGGAGTTTATAAAAATATGAGTACCATTGAAGAAAAACCAAGACCACCATTGCCACCGTTTAACGCTGAGACTGCCGCCCAAAAAGTACGCATGGCTGAAGATGCTTGGAACACCCACGATCCAGAGAAAGTTTCACTTGCCTACACTAAAGACAGCATTTGGCGTAACCGTGCTGAATTTATAACAGGTCGTGATGCTATCGTTGAATTCCTCACTCGAAAATGGAACAGAGAATTAGATTATCGTCTTATTAAAGAACTTTGGGCATTTCATGACAATCGAATAGCAGTACGCTTTGCCTATGAATGGCGCGATGATTCAGGTCAATGGTATCGTTCTTATGGCAACGAAAACTGGGAATTTAATGAGCGTGGCTTTATGCAGCGACGCATTGCCAGTATAAATGACACACCTATCCAAGAAAGTGAGCGAAGGTATCATTGGCCATCAGGGCGCCGTCCCGACGACCACCCAACGCTGTCTGAACTTGGCTTGTAAAACACTTGTTAAAAAAGCATAGAATAAGCACCGTTCACCATTAAGGCTGAAACTTAGAGGTCATCGGATAACGGCGCTCTTTACCAAAGGCATTTTGGCTGATTTTAGGGCCTGGCGCACTTTGCCTTCGTTTGTATTCATTGTTGAGCACCATTTTAGCAACATGTCTTACTGTATCAGCATCATAGCCTTGTTGGATGATGTGTTCAACTGAGTGTTTTTTTTCGATAAACAGCCCTAGGATGGCATCTAATTCATCATAGTCAGGCAAAGAGTCTTGATCCACTTGATTGGGGGCAAGTTCTGCAGAAGGAGGGCGCTCTATAACGCGACCAGGAATAACATAACTTAGTGTGTTGCGATATTTAGCCAAACGATACACCAAGGTTTTTGCAATGTCTTTAAGTGGCGCAAAACCGCCTGACATATCGCCATATAGCGTGGCATAACCCACTGCCATCTCGGATTTATTGCCTGTGGTGAGTACAATTTTGCCGGATTTATTGGAAATCGCCATCAGCAGGGTGCCACGAATACGGGCTTGTAGGTTTTCTTCAGTAGTATCAGCCTTTAAACCTTCAAACAAAGGTGAGAGTTGCATATTAAAACTACTAACCATCGGAAATATATTAATTTCACGATAATCAACACTCATACTGCTGGCTTGTGCTTTGGCGTCTTCTATACTCATGCTAGAAGTGTATTCATACGGCATCATTACTGCTTGAACGTTCTCATTGCCCAGCGCATCAACGGCAATTGCCAGTGTGAGCGCAGAATCAATACCGCCTGACAAGCCAATAACAGCACCATTAAATACACCGTTTTTTCTTACATAGTCTTGGGTTGCTAACACCAAGGCGTCATAAATGGTTTTTTCTATGGGCTCTTGACTGTCAACCAACAAAGGCACATCCAGTGCGTGCGTCGTTGTTTGAAAGAAAGGTAATTGCTGTGTTACCTCACCTTTGTTATTCATAACAAAGGAACCGCCATCAAACACCAGCTCATCTTGTCCGCCAACCGCATTGACATAAATAAAGTCTATTTGGTGTGCCAAAACACGTTCACGAATAGCGTTGAGACGTTGCTTATGTTTGCCTATCTGAAAAGGGGAGGCGTTGATGCTAATGATGGTTTGTGCACCTTGATTGACGGTATTGCAAATTGGGGCATCTTCCCAAGCATCTTCACAAATAACGATACCAATACGTCGTCCTTGGCATTCAAACACCATGGGTGCCTGACCCACGCTAAAGTAGCGCTTTTCATCAAACACCCCATAATTTGGCAAGCATTGCTTGTGATAAATGCGTAGTTTGCCATGCTGTATAAGAATAGCGCTGTTATATAAAGAGTTGTCAATGCGGGTAGGGGCGCCGAATATAACACTCATGGTTTCAGGTATGTGTTTGCGTATAGATTCGATTTGAATTTCCACTTGCGTCATAAACCCTTCACGTAAGAGTAGGTCTTCTGGCGGGTAACCACAAAGTGCCAATTCTGGGAAAACCAATAAATGCGTCCCTGATTCAAAGGTCTTGTTTGACAAATCAACAATTTGTTGGGCATTGTTGCTCAAATCGCCAACAAGAGGGTTAATTTGCGCAATTTCTATTTTTAGGGGCTCCGAATCGTTTTTAAGGTTTTCTAGCTGTTCCTGCCAAAATTTCGCCTTCTTTTCATTGTTGCTTATTTTTGCTTGTTCGAACTTGGTGTTTGCCACCACTTCGGCAGGGTTGACCCCCAAAATCCCAGCAAACAACCAAGCATGAGTCTCAGACAGGGCGGATTTGCCAGAGTTGTATTTACTTAAATTGGATTGGTTAATATCGTATTCTTTGGCGATGTTATAGTCTGAAAGCCCAGTCTTTTTGCGGACTTTAGCCAAATACTCTTTTGTTTTTATTGCCATATTTTTACTGATATTTTTTAACTATTTTAGCCTATTATAGTTATTTTTTACCCGGCATCAAAGGGGATTGATTAGTTAAAAATTACCAGTATTGGTAAAAGTTACATAAATTATCTATAAGTTATTGATTATTAATTAATTAATTTAACTTTAATAAACAGATGTTTAATGCATTATTGAGAAGCCCGGCGTCTCAATTATCTGTATTGTTTTAGGTTATTGACCACTGTATCAGACAGTCAAAAGCGCCAAAAGTGGTGGTGTGTCTTTTACCCATAGCGCAAGGTCTGCAGACTGCAAGCCACGCCTTGATTTTGGTAATTTTTTCTGTGTTCAACGTTTTTCAATCTAATGCAGTGGTCTTATTTATGTATACTTTTAATAAACAGTTGCCAAAGGGGGTAAATCATGAAAAAAGTACTGAGAAAGGTTGTTCTATCAGTGTTTGCAATGAGCAGTCTTTATGCACAAGCAGACACTTTAAATAATGTTAAAGACAGAGGCATGTTAAATTGTGGTGTTTCTACAGGTTTGGTGGGATTTTCATCCACAGACTCTACAGGTAAGTGGAAAGGTCTAGATGTTGATTTGTGTCGCGCTGTAGCAGCTGCAACCTTAGGTGACGGCACCAAGGTTAAATTTATCCCATTAACCGCTAAAGAGCGCTTTATTGCGCTACAATCGGGTGAAATCGATGTGCTGTCAAGGGTAACTACCTGGACGTTAACGCGTGATACTTCTTTAGGGCTGAATTTTGCTGGTGTCAATTACTATGATGGACAAGGCTTTATGGTGAAAAAAGACTTAGGTGTTAAGAATGCCGATGAGCTTAATGGTGCGACTTTTTGCGTTAACAAAGGCACAACCACTGAATTAAACTTGGCAGATTATGCAAAAAAACAAGGTTTTAAGTACAACAGTGTGACCACGGATACCATCGAACAGACCAAATCAAGTTTTGAGGCGGGTCGTTGCGACGCATTAACAACAGACCAATCCCGTCTATATGCGCTTAAAACTACCTTAAAAGATCCATCTTCTGCCATTGTGTTGCCTAATGTCATTTCTAAGGAGCCATTAGGCCCTGTAGTGCGTCAAGGCGACGATACCTGGTTCAACATTGTGCGTTGGTCACTCAATGCAATGATTAGCGCTGAAGAGTTAGGGGTTAGTAGTAGTAACGTCAACAAACCCAGCAAAAATGCTGAAGTTAATCGCTTATTAGGCAATACAGGTAGCATGGGTAAATACCTGAATTTGGACAAAAAATGGTCTTACAACATTATCAAACAAGTAGGAAATTACAGTGAAAGCTTTGAACGCAATATTGGCACCAGCACACCCATCAATATCTCTAGGGGCTTAAATGCCCTATGGACAGAGGGTGGCATTCTTTATTCACCACCGTTTAGATAAGCCGTTTATCGTTTAGAGACCTTTGCATAAATAGGAATGATTAGACGGCTTTTATCTTTTCTGTATAAAAACGAGGTCAGCGCGTACTTAATTCAGTTATTGACGTTTGGTGCCATTGCCTATGTGTTTTATCAGGCAATTGACAACCTGATTATCAATATTGAAAATCGTGGTATCCGCACGGGTTTTGATTTTTTATCCCTTGAATCAGGCTTCGATATTGCTGAGTATTTGATTGATTATTCCTCAAGCTCTAGCAACTTGCGTGTTTTTTATGTAGGACTGTTAAATACCATTCTAGTGTCTTTTGTTGGCATCGCTTTTGCCAGCTTGATTGGCTTGATGGTGGGCATTGCCAGATTGTCCAACAATTGGCTGATTGCTAAACTGGCAGGGGGTTACATTGAACTGTTTAGGAATATCCCGATTTTATTGCAGATTTTGTTTTGGTACAACCTTGCACTAACAAGCTTTCCACACCCTAAACGCAGTTTTGAGTTGTTTGATTCTATTTTTATCAACTTACGGGGTATTTACCTGCCAAAACCCATTGCAGCAGAAGGTTTTATATGGGTGTTGGGTGCTTTAGTGGTAGGTGTTGTATTAAGAATTTTAGTTAAACGGCATTTTAATAAACGGCATGATGAAACGGGTGTTGAAACCTCGACTTTTGTTTATTCGTTTTTGTTGCTGATTGGCTTGCCTGTTGCAGTGTATTTTATGCTGGGCGCGCCTTTGCATCTTGACTATCCAGCGTTAAAGGGCTTTAACTTTAAAGGCGGCATTAGTTTGTCACCAGAATTTCTGTCCTTAATTCTTGCTTTAAGTATCTATACCGCTACTTATATCGCTGAAGCCATTCGTTCTGGCATTGAATCTGTTTCTCAAGGGCAAAAAGAAGCCGCCTTGGCCATGGGTTTAACGCAAAAACAATCGTTAAAACTCGTGCTGCTGCCGCAAGCGCTTAGGGTGTCTATTCCACCCATTATCAATCAATACCTAAACTTAGCCAAAAATTCCTCGCTGGCAACAGCCATTGGTTATCCCGAGTTGACCAGCGTATTCACAGGAACAGTGCTTAATCAGGTAGGGCAAGCCCTTGAAATTGTTTTTATGACAATGATGGTTTATCTAACCATATCCTTAGGCATTTCCTTGATTTTAAATATTGTAAACCGCAGAATGCGCATTAAGGGGCAATAATAATATGGCGACATTCGAGCAACAAACAGCCAAAAAGGCACCAAATTCAGAAATAGGGTTCGCTCACTGGCTAAGAAAAAATCTCTTCTCTAACGTGACTAACAGTGTTTTAACGGTGTTTGCACTCTATGTCCTCTATTTAATTGTGCCAGCAATTGCCAATTGGATGTTATTTGACGCAACGTTTGCACCTGTTAATAATGAGCAATGTGGTAGAGAGGGCGCTTGCTGGCGCTATATTATTGAAAAATTGGATTTGTTTATTTATGGTTTTTATCCAGCAGAAGGCTATTGGCGAGTACAGTGGGTATTAATATTGGCCTTAGTTTTTGTTTGGATTGCCAAACGCTTAAAACAACATCAATATAAGTTAAAAATTATTGCTGGATTAATTATAATTTACCCGATAGTGGCTTTCTTTTTGCTATACGGGGGACTAAGCTTAGAAGTCGTAGAAACGCACCAGTGGGGCGGCTTAATGTTGACCGTTATTGTGGCAACTGTTGGCATTGTGGCTTCGTTTCCAATTGGTGTACTGTTAGCATTAGGGCGACAATCAAAAATGCCAGTTATTAGGCTTTTATCGGTGATATATATTGAATTTATTCGTGGTGTGCCACTGATTACCATTTTATTTATGGCATCCGTTATATTGCCATTATTTTTTCATGAAGGTATGAATATGGATAAGTTGTTGCGAGCCTTAATCGGCATCACCATGTTTCAATCCGCTTATATTGCTGAGGTTATCCGTGGTGGCTTGCAGGCGGTCCCTAGGGGGCAATATGAGGCAGCAGACGCAATGGGGTTAAGTTTTTTACAAAAAACGACATTAATTATTCTGCCACAAGCATTAAAAATATCCATTCCAAACATTGTCGGCTCCTTTATTGCACTGTTTAAAGATACAACATTGTTGTTGATTATTGGATTGCTTGACGTTTTGTCTATGGTGCACTTGTCTACCAGTGATGAAAACTGGTTGGGCAGAAGCACTGAAGGTTTTGTTTTTGTTATGTTGGTAATGTGGATTATTCTGTATTCAATGAGTCGCTATTCAAAGGCTTTGGAGCTTAAATATAGCACAGAGCATAAAAACTAAGAAAGGGTAAAATAGTATGATGGGCACAAACATTATTGAAATCAATGATTTAAACAAGTGGTATGGCGAATTTCATGCACTTAAAAACATTAATCTTAAGGTTAAAGAAGGTGAGATTATTGTTATTTGTGGCCCTTCAGGTAGCGGTAAATCCACATTGATACGTTGTGTTAATTTCCTGGAAAAGTTTCAAAAAGGTGCAATTATTGTTGATGGCACTGCACTTAGTGATGATATAAAAAAGATTAGGCAGATTCGATCAGAAGTTTCTATGGTGTTTCAACACTTTAATCTTTTCCCGCACCTTAATATTGTAGATAACTTAACGCTGGCGCCGATTTGGGTACACCATAAAAACAAAAAAGAAGCAAAGGAAAAAGCTTTGTCCCTGCTGGATAGGGTTGGCATTAGGGACCAAGCTGAAAAATACCCAAATCAGTTGTCAGGCGGGCAACAGCAACGTGTTGCCATTGCTAGAGCTTTGTGCACTTCGCCAAAAATTATGTTGTTTGATGAACCCACTTCTGCACTTGATCCAGAAATGATTGCAGAAGTGCTTGATGTAATGATAGAATTAGCCAAAGAGGGCATTACTATGCTGTGTGTAACGCATGAGATGGGTTTTGCCAAAAAGGTTGCAGACCGCGTTATTTTTATGGATGAGGGGCAAATTATTGAAGAAAACAACCCAAGGGATTTCTTTGTTAAGCCTGAATCTAAGCGTCTGCAGCTGTTTTTAGACCAAATACTGAGTAAATAGCAATGAAATGGCGTAAAGAGAAAACTTCCCCTGCAAATACCAGCGCAAGCGATACCAATGGTGATTTATTCGGCTTTGATGATGTCGAAAGGCAAAATTCAACCGCCAAAACACAAAAAAGCACAACTTCAACACCCTTAAAAGTAATAAAAAAAGAAAACAAGCAGACAACAACAAGCCAAGAAAAAAGTGAAAACTTAAAAGAATTAAGCGAATCTGCCAAAGATTTTAAGCGTAATAATTTCAACGAAATTGACAAAGAACAAGCAGATTTAAATTTCTTAGAAAACGCTGATATAGAAGTAATTGAAACAGTAGTTGGGACTAAGAAGGGACTAAGCAATAATCAAGGTAGAATTACCCAAGATCAAATAGAAGTTTTAAAAAAATGTGAGGAAGAAAGTACGGCTGCAGAACTCAGAAAAATCTCAAAAAGAAGTAATAAAACAAAATTTAAAAAAGGTGTTTTAGATCCATTGATTGATTTTGGTTTTTTTGAGTTAACAATTCCAGATTCACCAAGAAGCCCAAATCAAAAATATCGCCTTACTGGGAAATTTGTTCGTAGAATTCAAAAAAACTAGCATTTTTCAGTTTACTTTTTAGAAAAGCTCAAAATATTTGATTTAAGCAACTTTTTTATAAAAGTTAACTTGTGACATAACTTGAGTAACAATTGCAAAAAATAGGGATAATTAAAAATTACACTCTAAGTTATTGATTTTTAATTAATTTATTGTTACTTATAGTAAATTTAAGAAATTAAAGTATAAAAATGCCAACTTTTTGTCTTTTTGCAGTTAAAAAACCAAATTAGCAACAACGGTTGTTTTTGGATTTTTCGGTATACTTATCGCTTGAATTACTTTTAGTAAAAATACAACATATCCTACTTTTATGTCACTTACCCGCCCAATTGAAGTTTCAATTGATACTTTTGAAGAATTGGTTATTAAAAAATCATACGAGCAATTGGTTGTTTTGGATATTTCTGCTGACTGGTGCACGCCATGTAAAATTTTAGAGCCTATCCTCACAGGTGTTGCAGCCGAGTATAATAATAGCGAACTTTCGCTGGTAAAACTTGAAGCTGAGGATGAAAATATGAAAATTGCAGGACGGTTTTCAGTGCGTGGATTCCCAACGGTTATTGCCTTTATTCGAGGTGAGGAAGTGGCACGTTTTCACTCTGCGCAAACAGATGTTTTTTTGCGTGAATTTATTGATAAAAATTTAGAGGTGTTTTAATGAAAACTGGTATTTTACTTAGCAACCTAGGAACGCCTGATGCGCCGACAAAGACTGCTCTAAAGCGTTATTTAAAAGAATTTCTGTCAGATGAGCGTGTTATCCAACCAAAAAGTAAATGGCTCTGGTGGCTGGTGTTAAATGTTATTATTTTAAACACCAGGCCGGCAAAATCTGCACAAGCTTATACCAAGGTTTGGGATCGCTTCGGTAAAGGCTCTCCACTGTTAAATATCACTTTATTACAAGCACAGGGTGTTGAAAAAATATTGGCAAGTAAATTTGATAATGTTGAGTTTGCAGTAGGTATGCGTTATGGCTGCCCATGCATTAATTCTGCGCTAACTGTGTTAAGAGCCAAAGGCTGTGAAAAAATCATTGTTTTGCCGCTTTACCCACAACATTCAGACAGCACAACCACTTCAACATTAGATGCTGTCAATAAAACCTTTGAAAACTGGACAGATAAGCCAGAATTAGACTTTATTGACAACTATCACACCAATACAGACTATATCCAATCTTTGGTCAACTCGGTGATTGAACACCAAAAGCAACACGGTAAACCAGACAAACTCATGATGTCTTTTCATGGCATACCGCAGCGTTTTGTGGACAATGGCGATGTTTATTATGATCATTGCGTTAAAACAAGCGTATTACTCGCTGAGGCACTGAATTTACAAGAGTCAGAGTATCAACTGTGTTTTCAGTCAATATTCGGCCCTGAACAGTGGGTTAAGCCAGAAACAAAAGCCAGTTTGGAGTCTTTGGGGCAAGTTGGTATCGAACACGTACAAGTTATCTGCCCTGGTTTTTCTGCAGACTGCTTGGAAACCATAGAAGAAATCGATGAGGAAAACAGAGGGTATTTTCTACAGGCAGGTGGCAAGACCTTTAGTTATATACCAGCGCTTAACGATCGAAGAGACCATATTGAAACACTTTCTAATATTATTTCTGAACATTTATAACAAACTTCGCATAATTTATATTATGTTAAATTATATATTTTTTCCTTATATTAAAGCAAATAACGCCAGCCCTACTTTATATTAAATGCTAATGCTACTTTATATTATTTATAATGGATTCTGTGTCTCACCAGATATTTAATGTCCATCTAAAAAGCCAGCAAAAAAGTTTTGATGCGCCAGAGGCTGATTCCGTACTTGAAAGCGGGCTTCGTCATGGTTTGGCAATGCGCTATGAATGTAGTAATGGCACTTGTGGGACTTGCACAGCAAAACTTCTAAAAGGGAAAATTAAAAAGGTAAAGCACCAAGACTTTGTTTTAAGCGACCAACAAAAACAACAAAATGCATTTTTAACTTGTTGTAACGCCGCCGCTTCAGATGTAGAAATAGACATAGACCTCATTAGTGACGTTAGCTCTATTGCTTTGCAAAAGATTAAAACCAAAGTCAAAAAGCTCACTTTTTTAAACGATAATTTCGCTGTTTTAACACTTAAAACACCACGTTCTCAGACATTGCAGTTTATGGCAGGACAAAGTGTCGAGCTGTCTTTTAAGGGTAGTCATATGAATTATCCGCTTGCGTCTTGCCCTTGCCACGGTATGGCGCTTGATTTTCACATTAGAAATTTACCTGAGGACAGCTTTTCACAAGCTGTTTTTAACAAAGAACTTAAACCCAAGTCTACGGTTAACTTAGAAGGACCTAAAGGTATTTTTACCTTAAAAGAAACTTCTAAACGCCCTATGCTATTTATCGCTTGGGACAGCGGTTTTGCACCTATTGGAAGTTTAATAGAGCACGCTTTTTCGTTAGAAAAATCTAATCCTGTCTATTTTTATTGGGCGTACCCTGCCAACGAAAAGAAACCTTATTTTGATAATCATGCAAGATCTTGGTTTGCCGTTATGGATAACTACACTTACACCCCTATCGCCTGTGTGTTTGACCGTAACAGTAAAAACGATTGCCAAAAAGTGTCAAAAAAGATTTTTAATGCCTTAGATTTAGGTGTGGTTAAAAAATCTGATGTTTATGTTTCTGCACCCGCAGAAGTTTTAATTTATCTGGGTGGATTGTTGCTTGAAAATGGGTTGGATGAATCTCAACTAATTGCATCGCCAATTTAATACCATTTATAAAAAATCCTGCTTTTTTCTATTTTTTTACTGTTAAAGACCCCTGCATTAGATATAAATATTGCCTAAAAGCCAACTTTCACTCATTTGCCAACTTTTATAAAACCTGTCTTAACCCTGCTAGGACTGGCTTTATAAAAATTGACAACTAAGTCAACTAAACTTTTATCCAACATCCATATCTAATGCAGGGGTCTTTGTTACATTATTCGTATCTATTTGAATACACAAAGCTTTACGATTTTATTAGGAAAACTAATATCAAAAGATCACAAAACAATCCTATTTTTAAGCAAGAAATCATTTAAAAAAAATTATTTTTTTTGAAGATCTCGCTATCCCTTTTGTAGCAAAACATTCAGCAGTTTTGCTGTATTTTTGACAAAAAATACACTTGCAAAAATACCCAAAACACACTATATTTAGTTGTAATTTAATTTCAAAACACTATATCTAGTGTTTTTACCGTACGGGGGAAAATGAATAAAGATATCCAGGTTACCAAACGAAACGGCAAAAAAGAAGCCATCGATATGGAAAAAATTCACCGTGTTGTTGATTGGGCAGCGCAAGGTCTAAACAGTGTGAGTGTTTCCCAAGTTGAAATGAACGCAGCCTTGGCATTTTTTGATGGCATTAAGACCGAAGATATTCACGAAACCATTATTAAATCAGCGGCTGATTTGATTTCTACAGAGGCACCTGACTATCAATATTTGGCAGCACGTTTGGCCATTTTTCATTTGCGTAAAAAATCGTTTAAATCGTTTACACCACCTGCCCTATTTGAGCATGTGACCAAGTTTACAGATTTGGGTATTTATGACAAGGATATCTTAAATAAGTACAGCAGACAAGAAATTGAGGTGCTTGATGCTTACACTGACCATGAACGTGACATGAAATTCTCTTATGCGGCGGTTAAGCAACTTGAAGGTAAATACTTGGTGCAAAACCGTACGACCAATGAAATTTATGAATCCCCACAACAACTCTATATGTTGGTTGGCATGTGCTTATTTCAAGAATATGAGGCTGAGGCAAGAATGGATATTGTCAAGCGTTTTTATGATGCGGTCTCTAATTTTAAAATATCCCTGCCAACGCCTATCATGGCAGGTGTTCGCACACCTACGCGTCAATTTTCTTCTTGTGTTTTAATTGAAGCGGATGATGATTTGGATTCAATCAGTGCAGCTGCAGGCGCTATTGTTAAATACGTTTCTCAACGTGCTGGTATCGGCGTTAATGCAGGCAAGATCAGAGCGTTGGGTAGCCCTATTCGTGGTGGTGAGGCAATGCACACGGGCTGCATTCCTTTTTACAAGCACTTTCATACTGCGGTTAAATCTTGCTCTCAAGGTGGTGTACGCGGTGGTGCTGCTACCCTCTTCTATCCGCTATGGCATTTAGAAGTTAGAGAATTGTTGGTACTTAAAAATAATGCAGGTACTGAGGAAAATCGAGTGCGCCACTTAGATTATGGTGTTCAATTTAATGGTTTGTTGTATCAACGCTTCATTGAGGACGGCGATATTACTTTGTTTTCGCCACACGAAGCCCCTGGCTTGTATGAGGCGTTTTTTGCCGATCAGGCAGAATTTAAACGCTTATATGAACGCTATGAGCAAGATGACTCTATTCGCAAGACAAGCATCAAAGCACGTGAATTGTTTGCCTCGTTCATGCAAGAGCGCGCTAATACAGGGCGTATCTATGTACAGAATGTTGATCATTGCAATACGCACGGTGCTTTTGATTCAAGTGTTGCACCCATTCGCCAATCTAACCTTTGTATGGAGATTACTCTGCCTACTAAGCCTCTTTACTCGGTTCAAGACCCAGAGGGTGAAGTAGCGCTTTGCACACTCTCAGCGGTTAATTTGGGCGCTCTAGAGTCTGTCGATGAACTTGAGGAAATCACTGACATTATTGTTAGGGCTTTGGATGCTTTATTGGATTATCAGGATTATCCGATTAAAGCCGCAAAAATTGCCAGTATGAATCGTCGTACGCTGGGCATTGGTGTGACTAATTTGGCTTATTATTTGGCCAAGAATGGCGCTAAATACTCAAACGGCTCAGGCAATGTTTTAGTACATCGTACTTTTGAGGCTCTGCAATACTATGCACTTAAGGCTTCTAATGGTCTTGCCAAAGAAAAAGGTGCCTGCCCTGCTTTCAATGAAACACAGTACGCCAAAGGCATACTGCCAATTGATACCTTTAAAAAAGACGTCAATGATTTTTGTCACAGCGCATTGGACATGGACTGGGATACATTGCGTGAAGCCATTAAAAAAGATGGGTTAAGAAATTCCACCCTTACTGCGCTGATGCCTTGTGAAAGCTCTTCACAAATCTCGAATTCCACCAATGGCATTGAGCCACCACGTGCCTTTGTGACTACCAAACAATCCAAAGATGGCTTGTTAAAGCAAGTCGTGCCTGAGTATGAAAAACTAAAAAATCAATATGAACTGCTGTGGGACATTAAAGACAATGAAGGTTATTTGCAGCTATGTGGCATTATGCAGAAGTTTGTTGACCAAGCCATTTCCACCAATACGCATTATGATCCTTCACTGTTTGAAGGCAACAAAGTGCCGATGAAATTGTTTTTAATGGATTTGTTAAAAGCTTATAAATATGGTGTTAAAACGTTGTATTACCACACAACACGTGATGGTAGTGGTGAGGAAGGTGCACCCGAAGAAGAGGATGATAACAGCTGTGCAGACGGTGTTTGTAAACTATAAGATTTTATATGCCTAAAAAATACACGCCTATCGCGATTGCCTATGACTTTGATGGAACTCTTGCTAAGGGAAACATACA
>ERZ1046876.624-NODE-624-length-26390-cov-9.766736_pt1 | contig 26390 bp, 29 predicted proteins | sample MGYA00383094_ERZ1046876 | MGnify/ENA primary metagenome ERZ1046876 (study PRJEB29581, sample SAMEA5548364) | metagenome | biome: marine; feature: coastal; material: water | depth 50 m | study: Short-term variability in the microbial, nano- and picoplankton...
TGACGGTGTCCTTTGCCTCGATCTTGAGGCTCGCGAGCTTACCAAAACCGGTGTTCACACCATAGACAGGCACATCCCCAGCGGCGGAGGCGGCGATGCGCTTGGCCGCCTCTTCGATCGCTGGGCGGCAAGACGAATCCAAGCGAATAGACAATTCATCCCAGTAGATGCTTTCGAGCTGCGGCAGCGAAACTTGCCCGGGAGTCAAGGTGAGATTGGTCACGCGTGACCTCCGAAAATGCGTTTGTGAAGCGGGTTAAACCCGATGCGATAGGATAGCTCGGCCGGGCGTTTAACGTCCCAAATCGCCAGATCGGCCCGCTGACCCGCAGAAATGACACCACGATCGTTCAATCCTAGGGCGCGGGCAGCATTGCGGGTGACGCCGGCGAGTGTTTCCTCAGGTGTCATGCGAAACAGGGTGCAGCCCATGTTCATGGTCAATAGAAGCGACGTCAATGGCGATGAACCCGGATTGCAATCAGTTGCCAGCGCCATTGGCACCTGATGCTTGCGAAGAAGATCAATAGGCGGCTGTTGCGTTTCGCGTAGCGTATAAAAAGCGCCCGGCAGGATCACGGCGGCGGTGTCTGCATGGGCCATTGAGGCGATACCCTCTTCGTCGAGATATTCAATATGATCCGTAGAAAGTGCGCCGTACGAGGCGGCCATTTTGGCGCCGCCCAGATTGGATAGCTGTTCGGCATGTAGCTTTACCGGAAGACCCAAGCCCTTGGCTACATCAAACACGCGCGCGATTTGTGTGGGCTGAAAAGCGATCCCCTCACAAAACCCATCAACAGCGTCGACCAGACCCTCATTGTGGGCTGCGAGCAATGTCGGAATGACCACGTCATCAATGTATGCGTCATCACGATCCTTGTATTCCGTCGGCGTCGCATGGGCACCAAGATAGGTCGTGTGAACCGTAATTTGACGACGTTTGCCAATTTCGCGGGCAGCGCGCAGCATGTTCAGTTCAGTTTTTTGGTCCAACCCATACCCTGATTTAATCTCGATGGTGGTCAGACCCTCGTCAATCAGGGCATCAACACGGGGTAGGGCATCCTCGATCAACTGCTCAAGGCTGGCTTCGCGTGTTGCGCGCACGGTCAAATTGATGCCTCCACCGGCACGTGCGATCTCTTCGTACGCGGCACCGTTTAAACGCATCTCGAACTCTTCTGCTCGGTCGCCGCCAAAGATCACATGCGTGTGGCAGTCGATCAGACCAGGTGTCATCAGGCGGCCATACAGCTTCTTGTGTTTATAATGGGCATATTTCTCTGGTATCCTATCGGCCGACCCGACCCACACGATCACATCGCCAGAAACTGCGACTGCTCCGTCGGGGATCAGGCCATAGGGCTCTGGTGAGGAACTCATTGTTGCAATTTTTGCATCCAAGAAGATCGTATTGTCGCTCATCAGATTCATTTCCGAAGTTGCACCCATCCTCCTATTAGTATATCTGTAATCCAATTATGTCTACGCAAAATGAGGTGGATATGAAGATCCATGCCAAGTCTTCACTCGTCGATCGTGTTTGGCTGCAAAACGTTTGTCTCACTTGCGTTGACGGAAAAATCTCAAATTGGGAATCTGGAGTAAATATTGATGGTGCAGACTATGCCGTTGATGTTCTCTTGCCCGCTTTGGGCAACCTCCACAGCCACACATTTCAGCGCGCAATGGCGGGCATGACGGAGTTCAGAACTGCAGGGCGTGAAAATTTCTGGACATGGCGTGATCTGATGTATCGCTTCCTTGGCCACCTAACACCCGATCAATATGAGGCCATCGCAGCACTGGTCTTTATGGAGATGCTGGAAGCTGGGTATGCCTCGGTTGGGGAATTCCACTATGTGCATCACCAACCTAACGGTGCGCCATATTCTCAACTGTCCGAACTCAGTGAGCGCGTCTTCGCCGCAGCGAAGCAGACCGGAATTGGCCTGACACATCTGCCGGTTCTCTACACCTATGGAGGTGTGAACCAAGAACCGTTGGCCGGTGGGCAGTTGCGTTTTGCAAACGACGTGGATCGCTTTCTGTCACTGGTAGAAAGCTGCAAAGCCAGCCAGTCGGGTTTGCCTGCTGATGCGCAGGTCGGCATCGCGCCTCATTCGTTGCGCGCCACTTCACCAATAGATTTGGGGCGGGTGTTACAAGCAACACCGCAGGGGCCAGTGCATATCCACATTTCCGAGCAACCCAAAGAGGTTGCAGATGTTGAAGCGAAACTTGGTCAGCGTCCTGTTGAATGGCTTTTGAACAAATTCGATGTCGATACACGCTGGTGTCTGATTCACGCGACCCACATGTCCAAGGCGGAAACCATCGCCATGGCCAACAGCGGCGCGGTTGCTGGTCTATGTCCAATCACCGAGGCCAATCTAGGTGACGGGCCTTTCAACGGTCGCACCTTTCTGGAACATGATGGTGCATTCGGGCTTGGATCCGACTCGAATGTCCGCATTTCTCTGACCGAGGAATTGCGCACTTTAGAGTATTCTCAGCGTCTGCGCGACATGGCGCGCAACGTGCTGGTGGCCAAGGAGGGATCGGTCGGGAAAACACTCTATACCGGCGCAGCCTTGGGCGGCGCGCAGGCACTTGGTCGAGATGCGGGTAGCATTGAGGTTGGCAAACTTGCCGATCTCGTGGCTATCGATCGTTCGCACCCCGCTCTTTGCACGTTACAGGACGATCAGCTTCTTGATGGCTTGTGTTTCGTGGCACCTGATAGTGTTGTCACCGACACTTGGTCAGCAGGTCGCCATGTCGTTCGTGAAGGTCGTCATAAAGAACGTGACGCAATTGTTGCGCGCTACAAGTCTGCACTCTCAAAGTTACTTCAAGCTGTTTAATGCTAGGCAATACGTCAATGATACGAAGAAGTTTTGATCAGCTGGCCTTGGAAAATACGCATATCATCGCTTCACCGTTGTAAGATTATGTGTATATGTATTTCTATTAATGTCAGTTTTTGATTGGGTATCACAATGGCAAGATATCATGAAAACATGAGCTATCGCGACATCAAGCAAGTGGTGCTGGATCGTATCCAATCAGGCATTTGGGGCGCGGATACAATCCTGCCGAGCGAGATCGATCTGGCATCGGAATTCTCAAGCACCCGAACAACGGTCAACAGAGCGTTAAGGGAGCTTGCCGAGGAAGGCTTCATTGAAAGAAAGCGCAAGGCAGGAACAAGAGTTCTGGAGTCGCCGATCAGAAAGGCTCAGTTTTCAATCCCGTTGGTTCGGGACGAAATAACTGCCACCGGCGCATCATACCGATATTCCTTGGTAGATAGACATGTGCAAGCAGCGCCACCTTGGCTTGCAGCCCGCCTCGACCTCAAAAAAGGGCAAAAAGTTCTGCATCTGCGCTGTATGCACTACGCAGACAACGCTCCGTTCCAACTCGAGATAAGGTGGATCGTAACGGATGTTGTGGCCGAAGTTCTCGACGAGCCCTTTGAGAACTCAGGGCCCAATGACTGGTTGGTTAAGACAGTACCTTTTACCAATCTCGAGCTAAGCTTTTTAGCGACCAAAGCGAACGGTGAAATCGCCGAGTTTTTGGATGTTCCTATAGGGGATCCGGTCTTTACCGCTGAACGCATTACATGGCTGAGGGGCGCTCCGGTCACACATGCAAAACTCTATTTTGCGCCAGGATATCGAATGACGACCCATCTGTGATTGGATCGATTTTTTGCACCAATTTGCGCGCGTGATTCAAGTGACTATGGCGGAGCGACAGGGATTCGAACCCTGGAGACGGTTCCCCGCCTACACACTTTCCAGGCGTGCGCCTTCGACCACTCGGCCACCGCTCCGTTGGCGCGTGTTTAGCCTTAGGACGCAGCAACATGCAAGAGGATGTGATGGGTATTGAGAGAAAGAAATCCTCGGCCCTTGCATCAATTCATTCAAAGCCGTTTAGTGTATTCACTTTTGGGTCACAGAGCCTGTGGTAGGATGTATTGAAAACGGGTGAAACCAAATGAAACTTCTTCTTTGCTCGACATGCAGTACAGCTGAGTACTCCGTTGATCGCGCTGCTGTGGTCGACGCCTTGGTCACTGCGGGTTTGTCCGATGCCGTTGAAATCAGCGAAGTTGAATGCTTAGGCGGATGCGATCAGTCAGCATCCATTGGGCTGCAGTCAAAAGACCGCGCGACTTATGTATTTTCAGGCGTAAATGTATGCGCAGACAGCAACGATATCGCCGCAACCTGCGAAACTTACCTTAATTCAAAAGACGGCTGGATCGAGAATGCGCTGGCGTGCGGCCGCCTAAGACATCTGCTACGCGCCCGCATTCCAGCTTTGTAAGGGTTGGTTTACGGTACTGTCACTTGAGACGATATCGCGCGTCCGTCTACAGAAAAGACTTTGTGGTCGTTTGAGTTAAGTGAAACCGATATGACGTCGCCGCTTTTGGCACCGCTCAACTGCATCCAGTTTCCATAGAGACGTGCTTGTTTGATGCCGTTCACATAGACATGCGCGTGACCTTCGCCGTCAATGTGTTCCAAGGAGACATTTTCGGGGCTGAATCGGAAATTCTCGGTCGAGACCTGAAGGTTCCAACCGCCTGCTGGATCCATATGAAGTGTGGCTTGGATACTAGGAGCATTGGTCGCGGATAGACGTATAATCTCAGAATGATCGTGTGAGCTCGCTTCAGTCGAGGCATGTGTTTCGCCACCGTGATCTGTGGCATGGTCGTGACCATCAAACGTGACGCCGTAGCTGGCCGCAACTAAGAAGCCACCCAGCCCACCGAAGACGAGGCCGATTACAAGCATTGGTATTGAACGGTTCATTAGGTTTCTTCCGAATTAGACCAGAAATACCCAGCAAGGCTGCCAAGCATAACCCACGCTGCCAGTCCAACCCCTAAAGAGCGCGCAGCGAACATGCCGCCAAGCTCAGTCGGGGCAGAGCCAGTCAAAACGTCAGGATGGGGGGCACCGATAATGTGGGGCGCCAAAATAACGACTATACCCGCCACCCACGCGATCCTTTTACTGCCAAATGCGAAAAGCCAAAGGGCGACCATTGTCGCAAGCACCGTTGCGAACCACCAAATCTGACGATCGGAAACATCTGCAGCAGATGAACCTGGTACCTCGGGGGGAAGAGAAAAGCCTGGGGCAAAATGGACTGCCACAAACCCCGCAACACCCCAGATGATGCCCGAGCGGGCGTTGATCAATGCGCCTTGTGCTTCCGCCATGTTCATCATTGCAACCAGAACGAGGCCGTAGCCTGAATAGATTAACATTGTGAAAACGACAGACAGAAGGTCACGCTGAACATCAAAGCCAGCGCTTTCAAAATGTGCATCGCTGACGCCCGAATGGGTCAGTTGACCCGTTTCGAACAATTCAGCATGCAAAAGTACGGGCTGAACGAAATAAAGCTGAAGCAGGGCTGCCAACAGGCCTGCGACTGCGCCAGCGATCAAAGCGCTGGTCAGAATTTTGCTAAACATGACTGTGTGTCTGCCTTAGTGGCAGGGGAAACCAGTCGCGTGACGAACGTCGTGCGCAGCATCGTGAAGTGCGGATGCCTGAACGTGGCCCGCTACTGCAACAATGAAGAAACCCAACATCGCAGCGAAAAGCGCTGGTGCCATGGTGGTGCGTACTGCTGATGCGTTCAATGCTTTAGTTGTCATTTTGTCCTCCTTGCCGTCCTTCCCGACGGCGGGTTTATATTCGTTGCCCGGCAGGTCTCCTGGCTTGCGGCTCTGCGGGGCTGACCGCCTTCCCCGGAAAACCGAGTGGCTGAGTGGTCAGTACCTCGCCGCTTACAGTCGCGGGGGCGGCTTCGGATTTGATACTATCTTACCGAATTCCCTAGTACCGGCTGAATGCCGGACCAAGCCCTTTCAAATAATCGGGAAAACAGGCTGGGCGCAATGAAAAACTTGCCTAAGCGACAAGTTTGCGCAGGACGTAGATGTCCATAATCCAACCGTGGTTTTCGCGTGCTGCGGCGCGAGTTGCCAATATTTTGTCGGAAACATCTGAGAGTTTGCCGCTAATCAGCAGTTGCTCGGGCATTCCGACAAATGCGCCCCACCAAATCTCGTATTCTTTGATGTTTAGGTGGGTAAAGGAACATTCTCCATCCAACATAACTGCGATCGTATCTGCACCCTCTGGCCAACCATTTTCACGCAACTGCCGCCCTGTGGTCACAGTAAATGAGGCTCCGATTCGGTTAATCGGGATTGCGTGAGCTGCCGTGAGGACCTGAAGCGAGGTAATCCCAGCAACGACCCTAAGGTTAGGCTTTGGAGTAAGGCGTTCGGCAATTCGAAGAGTACTATCGTACAGTGAAGGATCGCCCCAAACCAACAAGGCCACCTTTTGACCTTCAGCTCTCTCCGCGCGGATCGTCTCGGTCCAGACTTGCGCGATGGCGTCGTGCCAGTCTTTGACGCCTTCAAGATAAAAGCCGCTGGCGTTCCGAATGGGCAGTTCGAATTCGGTGATTTTCGGTGTGTCACCCTCAACAAATTTGTCGACAATCTGATGGCGAATATCTGCAAGGTCCGATTTGTTGGGTCCTTTGCGGGGGATCAGGATGTGGTCAGCGTCACGAATGGCTTGGGCGGCCTCATATGTGATGTGGTCCGGATTGCCCGTTCCGATCCCGATGAGCCACAGATCAATCATCGTTGAATTCCGCCAGTGGACCGTAAAGGATCAATGCGGGGCTGGTGCTAATTTCGTTTATTAGACTATCGGCAAGCTCTCCAATCGTGGCGCGTTCAATCGTTTGATCGGGGGTCGACACTGCCTGCGCCATGATTGCTGGAGTCGTTAGCGGCAAGCCATGCGCGTGAAGGGCTTTAACCAACAGAGGAAATGTGCGTTTTCCCATGAAAACAACCGTCGTCGCTTCGGCATCTGCAAGGGCCGCCATATTCAAGTCGGTTGGCAGTCTGCCCGTAACATCATGCCCTGTCACAAACTGTACGCGTCGGGAGGTTAATCTGCGGGTTAACGGGATTCCAACAGCAGCGGCCGCGGCAATTGCTGATGGTACGCCTGGGATGATTTCGTAGTCGATACCAGCTTCTTTTAGCGCGACCAATTCTTCCTCAAGTCGGCCAAAAAGACCGCTATCACCCGACTTTAACCGAACGACCTTTGCTCCCGATTGGGCATACTCAACCAGCAGCTTGCTCACATGGTTTTGCTTGGGCGAGGGGCGGCCAGCGCGTTTACCGACGCCGACAAGATCAGCCTCAGGGTTTGCATGCTCAAGGATCGGGCCCGCTGAAAGGTCGTCGAATAATACAGCCTGTGCGTTCTGTAGACGGTTTGCAGCTTTTAACGTCAGCAGCTCAGGATCACCCGGACCAGAGCCTACAAAACTTACAAATCCAGTCATGCTGATGCCTCGGCGATTAGGTGAAAGAAAGTTCCGGACACATGTCCACGCTTTGCACCGGTTTCTGTGACGGGGTTGCCGTCGGCGTCAAAAACATTGGCCAATGGCGCATCCGTTTCTTCAAGGATTGAGGAATAGTGGAACTCATGCCCTCTCAGCGCTGCGCCTGTTTTGAAACCAAGCATCGGTTGAAGCAATTCAGCGCGTCTATAACCTAGATGAAATTTGCGTTTTTCGTAACTGGTCACAAGCCCTAGAAGACCAGCCATTTTGTGTGGCGTGCCTTGCTTGTCGATCAAGGTTTCCCCCAAGGCCATGTAGCCTCCGCATTCACCGTGAACAGGTTTTGTTACTGCGTGCTGTCTCAACGAAGACATGAAGTTTTCCGAAGCCGCTAGCTTACCTGCGTGAAGTTCGGGGTAACCGCCAGGTAACCATACAAGGTCGGCATCAGGGGAAGGGACTTCGTCGTTCAAAGGAGAAAACGGAGCAATCTCGGCTCCCGCGCGACGCCACCCTTCCAACAAATGTGGGTAGGTAAAGCTAAATGCTGCATCTTGCGCCATAGCGATCTTTTGCGCAGGTGGAAGTGGCAATCGGCCGAGCACTGATTGAGAACCACTGGCAGCAGTCGCTTTGATTGCGTCTAGATCAACATTTTCACGTAAGAAGTCCGCATATCCAGAAATTGCAGTTTCAAGATCGGGATGCTCAACCGCTTGGATAAGCCCAAGATGGCGCTCAGGCAGTGCAAGATCGCCCCGACGTGGCAAACACCCTAGAACTTTGACGCCAGCTTGCTCCATCCCCAACCTTGCCAGTCGCTCGTGGCGGGGGCTAGCGACACGGTTTAGAATGACGCCTGCAAATGGCAAATCTGGATCAAAGGCTTTGAAACCCAATGCCGATGCGGCCGCAGATTGTGCTTGCCCGCTAACATCGATGACCAACACGACAGGCCAGCCCATGCGTTTTGCCGTTTGCGCCGAAGTTCCGAAGGCGGTTTCGCCCATAGTCGCGACGCCGTCGTACAACCCCATTGAGCCTTCAGCGATCACCAGATCTGCGTTTCCTGCTTCCGCATTAATAGTGTCGAGCATTTCAGTCGCCATCGCCCAAGTATCTAGATTGTACGAAGCCCGACGCGCAGCTGCGCGATGAAAGGCGGGGTCAATATAATCGGGACCAGACTTGAAAGGTTGGACCTTTAAACCATCATCCGAAAACGCCCGCAGTAGGCCAAGCATAACCGTTGTTTTGCCGGTGCCCGACGATGGCGCCGAGATTAGAATTCCGGGGGGATTAGTCATCGCCTTCATTCCATTCTGACCACGGGGAATTGGCCGTTTGCGGGCGGTACCTGCGGTCATAATCAGTTGAATATAAACAGCTTTCCTCAAACCCTTCGCCAGCAAGGGCAGGCCCGACAAGGATTAAGGCCGTGCGTCTGACGTTCTCGGGTACGTCTTTTGATAGGTTTGCCAGTGAAGTGCGGATAATTTGCTCATCTGGCCAACTTGCCCGATAAACCACGGCTACGGGGCAATCGATGCCGTATGCGGGCGATAAATCTTCAACGATCTTATTAAGGTTTGAGATCGACAAATGTATCGCCAAAGTTGCACCCGTTGCCGCGAAGTTCTTCAGCGTTTCGCCCTCAGGCATTGATGATGCCCTACCCGGCGTGCGGGTAAGAACGACCGACTGCGCCAAACCCGGTAGCGTAAGCTCCGTTCCTAAAGCTGCAGCCGCCGCTGCAAACGAGGGAACGCCGGGCGTGACGCTGATCGGTACATCCGCGGCCTTTAGACGTCTAATTTGCTCCCCCATGGCGGACCAGACGGAAAGATCACCAGAGTGCAGGCGGGCAACGTCTTTGCCCTCGTGGTGCGCTTTGATGCAGGCGTCAACGATTGCGTCCAAATCCAATGGGGCCGAGTTGATAATGTCTGCATCAGCGGGGCAATGATCAAGGATCGCCTGAGGAACCAGAGACCCCGCATAGAGACATACAGGGCAGGATGCGATGATATCGCGCCCGCGTAGGGTCAATAAATCGGCAGCGCCCGGACCAGCGCCAATGAAATGAACAGTCAATTGCCTTCTCCAACTGCGATTGCGCAGGTTGCCATGCGGTCATCTGATACGACCCGTGTGACTAACAGACGCGCGTTCCGGCCTGCTGCAGCAAGGGCCGCAGCTTCTGCAACGCTTCCAGTGCCCCTTAGGGATTTAACGCGCTCTGATTGGGTCGCAGTTGTTTGAGCAATCAAATCCTCAGCCTCTACCCCGATAACGCTGAGTCCAAGCTCTTGGGCAAGGGATTTTATGGCAATGAAATCCGCTTTGTCGATTGGAGTCGCAAGCGCTGAAATTCCAGCGCTGTCTACCTTGGCCACAGCCGACCTGAGGCTTTCAATCGTAGCAGCTTGACGCAATCCGAATCCGGCAATTTTCATAGTGTGACACTCCATTGAACGATCGGGTAGGCGGCATCCCAAGCGCGTTTTGGCCCAATGGATGTCAGGCTAGAAATCTCAACTCGCATCAAATCGCCGCCAACTTTAGACTGCCATTCGACCAACAACGCTTCGCTTTCCAATGTGACTGCATTCGCGACCAAGCGGGTGCCTTTGGCCAATGTCTCATGGAGTTGCTGTAGCAGTTCTTGAGACAGGCCGCCGCCGATGAATACGGCACTTGGCGAAATACCATCCAGCACAATCGGCGCTTTGCCTACGACGATTTTTAGCCGGTCCACACCCAAACGATTGGCGTTTTCGCGAATCCGCGTAGCGCGGTCTGGGTTTGCTTCTACAATCGTCGCCGAGGTTGTTGGATCGCACAGAAGCCACTCAATCGAGATTGACCCTGAACCACCACCGATATCCAACAGATGTTCGCCACGTTTGGGTGCCAAGGCTGATAACGTCAGGGCGCGGATGGGTCGCTTGGTGATCTGACCGTCATTGTCAAAGAGCGCATCCTCAAGACCAGAAGATTTGGGGATTTCTGAACCACCAAAAAACTCAACGCCAACGCAAACGGGGTGTGAAATCTGGGCCGGTAGATCGTCAATGGCTTTAACAGCAGTGATATTCTCGCGTTGGCCGTTGAGGGCTTCCAAAATGTGAAACTGTGAATGCCCAAAGCCAATTTCTGCCAGATAAGCGCGCAGTTCTGAAACAGCGTCCCCATCACGCAATAGAACTATGGCCTTTGCACCGTGCGCAATATGGGGGCGAAGTCTGGTCAAGGGCGCTGCGTGCAGTCCGATGCAAAGCGTTTTCTCAATTGCCCACCCAAGACGCGACGCGGCAAGGGAAAATATCGAAAGCGTCGGAAACGCTTGCCATTCTGATCGCTCAAAGCGGTTGGCAAAAACACTACCGGCCCCGTACCAGAATGGGTCGCCTGATACCAAAACAGCAACTGAGCGTCCGCGAAAGGTCGCCAATTTCTCGATGCCGTCGGCAAACGGGACGGGCCATTCAATTTGCTTAGCCTTTGAAGCGCCAATCAACGCAAGATGCCGTGCGGGCCCCATGATGATTTCAGCCGAGTCCAAAGCTTTGCGGCTTGCAACGCTAAGACCATCCGGTCCATCTTCGCCCAAACCGATAATGCTTAACCAAGGAGTGTCATGCATGCGGCCAAACCTCCTGATACTTGGTGGAACTGTTGAGGCCAGCGCGCTGGCCAAACGTGTTGCCGGTGACGGTGTTCAGGCTGTGATGTCTCTTGCCGGGCGTGTTGAAACCCCCAAGCCTCAGCCCATTCCCGTTCGTGAAGGTGGATATGGCGGCGCTGAGGGTTTTGCCCAGTACTTGACTGAAGGCGACTTCACGCATGTTGTCGATGCCACCCACCCATTTGCCGCCCAAATGAGCCACAATGCGGTCATGGGTTGCTCGATGGTTGGTATACCTTTGGTCGCGCTTACGCGAGAGGCTTGGATTGCGCAGAGCGGGGATCGATGGACGAATGCCCCTAGCATCGAAGCAGCGGCGTCCAGCCTTGCGCAAACGTCGAGACGTATCCTGTTGGCCATCGGGCGAATGCATCTCGATAGTTTCGCTGGAAATCCACAACATTTCTATCTGTTGAGATTGGTCGACAAGCCCGCCGTCGAGCTGCCATTTCCCAATCGAGAAGTTATCGTTGCCCGAGGCCCATTCAGTTACGTGGAAGATCTTGCGTTGCTGCGCGAACATCAGATCGACTTGGTTGTGTCCAAGAACTCTGGTGGCACTGGCGCGCGCTCCAAAGTCGATGCGGCCCGAACCTTGGGAATCGATGTTTTGATGATTAATCGCCCAAACCTGCCCGACAGGACCGAGGTCCATTCTGTTGACGAAGTTATGGATTGGATTGCGTCTCACAACGCCGACCGTGGTGTGTAAACAAGGGGCACAGCGCCGCAACGATTGATAATGCGTGTCTTAGACGATCCGACAATCACCATTGTCCGCATATCTGCCATGTCAGCTGTCGTCTCGTTCAGGGGGCAAATCTTGATGGTTTCGTCAGGGCGCGAAACATTGCGCGCAAAGATTACAGGACGACTATCCTGACACTCTTCGTTCAATATTTTTAGCGTCTTTTCAAACCCTTCCGGTCTGGACTTAGAGCGCGGATTGTAGAAAGCCATTGCGAAATCGGCCTGCGCGGCAAGGCGTAAACGTTTCTCGATTAGATCCCAAGGTTTTAGATTGTCACTTAGGTTGATCGTGCAAAAGTCGTGTCCTAAAGGCGCACCGGCGCGTGCCGATGCCGCAAGCATTGCAGTGATGCCGGGCAACACTTGAATATCAAGATTGCGCCACTCTTCGGGTCCAGCGTCTACGGCTTCGAAAACAGCAGAGGCCATTGCGAATACACCGGGATCGCCTGAGGATACGACGACCACGTTTTTGCCCGCAACTGCCATTTCCAACGCGTGACGAGAACGATCAATTTCAACTCGATTGTCGCTAGGGTGAAGCGTCAATCCAGGTCGGTTCGCGACGCGCTCAACGTATGGAATGTAGCCCACAATATCTGTGGCTTCAGCCAGAGCCGTTGAAACCTCGGGCGTGACAAGGTTGTCCGCACCCGGTCCAATACCCGCTATGACAACTTTACCACTCATGGTCGGCGCCCTTGGCCGTGGACGATTATGATTGCGAAATAGGGGGTAATCCCATCTTCAACATCGGACAGCTTGTTGACCGATTGCTTAGACATCGTTGCGTATTCAACCAACCACGCATCGTCGTATTTGCCAGCCGTTTTCAACGCACGGCGGATTTTGTCGATGTTGCGGCCGATTTTCATAACGACCAATGCATCGGTTTCGGCCATGCGTTTTGTCAGGTCATACTCCGACAAGGTGCCTGCCAAGACGGTCAATACATCATCGCCCCAAGTGATGGGCGATCCTGTTGCCGTCCAAGCGCCCGACATGCCAGTGATCGCTGGTACGACCTCAAGCGGGGCTCTGTCTTTCAAGCGGGTGAACAGATGCATGAACGAACCGTAAAAGAACGGATCACCTTCGCAAAGAACGATGACGTCTTCGCCACTGGAAAGCAGATCGAACAATTTAGCTTCGCAGTCGCCGTAGAATGCGGAAAGCGCTTCGTTATAGCGGGGATCTTCGAATGGAATTTCCGTTGTAACCGGATATTCCATTGGGATTTCGATGGCATTGTCCGACAACATGCCTTCTACGATCTGCCGCGCCTGACCCTTGCGCCCAGCCTTGCGAAAAAACGCGACATGTTTCGCACCACGCACGAGGCGATCTGCGAGAACGCTCATCAAGTCGGGGTCGCCCGGTCCTAGACCGACGCCGTATATGGTTCCGAAACTCATTCTTTACGGCTCGCGATTGCGTTGATTGCGGCGACTGTGATTGCGCTTCCCCCGAGACGACCCTCGACGATGCAACAGGGTACAGGTTGGTCAGCCCAAAGCGCGTCTTTGCTTTCACGCGCGCCGACAAACCCAACTGGGCAGCCGACGATGGCAGCGGGGCGCGGGCAGGTTGGGTCTTCGAGCATGTTAAGCAGATGGAACAAGGCTGTCGGTGCGTTGCCGATGGCAACAACCGCACCGCCCAGCTTATCGCGCCAATGCTCAAGCGCAGCGGCAGATCGGGTGTTGCCCATTTCTGCCGCTAGTTCGTGGATACCTTCGGCATGCAACGTGCAGATCACATCGTTATCGGAGGGCAGTCTAGGGCGGGTGACGCCTTCGCTTACCATGCGCGCATCGCAAAATATTGGCGCCCCACTTTCCATCGCGCTTCGTGCTGCGTCAACAAAGCCGGGGGAAAAGCGGATGTGTTCTTCCAATCCCACCATGCCGGTTGCGTGGATCATACGAACCGCAACCTGTTCTTCGTCTTTGTCAAACCGATCCAGAGAAGCCTCGGCGCGGATGGTCGCAAAGGACTCTAAATAGATGGCCGCGCCGTTTTTTTCGTAGTCGTAAGGCATTAGTCAAAGTCCAGCGTTTTAAGGTCAGTCGGGCTGAGATTGGTGTAAAGCGCGTCATCCCATGGCGCGCCGTTTCGAACAAGATCAAATCGTCCTTCACGCCCCACAAGTGTGACATCTGAGGTCGTTGGTCGGGCACACCCTTTGGCGCATCCAGAGACATGGAGCGTTCCAGGCCACTTGCCCGCAAGTTCGCTTGCCAACTCTCTGGTTTCAACGCTGGCTTGTGGGCAAAAAGGCTGACCTGCGCATGCCGAAACTGCGAGGATAGGTGCGTCAGCTTTGTGAGGAAAAAGGGCACTGGCTTCAGGAGATTGATCGGCGGTCAGAAACGCACGCCAAGGTGTGATCCGAATGGATTGGATGCCATTGATATTTGCCAATATCCGCAAATCCTGCGCGCTGACTTGGCCAAACGGGATGTGAAGCATCCTGCTTTGATCTGGGGTCGTGGCGGCCACAGGGGAAGCTCCCGTAAATTTGCTAGGTAAATCCACGGTTTGCAGGTGTTTCGCCATGCGGCGGACCTCGTCCGATTTGGTCGCGATAAACCAATCTACCAACTCGAGCGCGGTCGAAATTACCTCGGATTCGGTTACCGATACACCGGTTTCATTACCATCAGCCCGAACCACGATATCGCCGTCTATTGCAGTCTCAAATCTGATGTCGGCTGAAGTATCCTGCAAAACCCGAGACGGGCCACAATCTATAGAAAACCCAAATTTCCCGGGAAACCTTGGGAAATCGGGGAGCCTATTCACAAGCTCAAAGTAGAGACGGTGCGCGCGATCACCCCGTTTATAAAACGGCGTAAGGACAATATTTCTCTTGGTTTCAATGTCTTCGTCAACGTCAATAAGGTCGGCTTTGGTCAATCCTTCCAACAATGACATATAGTTGCTTTGACTTACGCCACGGATTTGCAAATTTGCCCGATTGGTAAGGTCAATGAATCCATTGCCGCATATCTCAGATAGGTTTGCCAGATCACAAGCTTGTTGTGTCGAAATCGCTGACGCAAAAGGGCGAACCCGCACCACTAGCCCGTCGCCCGACATCATCGGTCTGTAAGCGCCGGGGCACCAGCCTTTGATTTCGGGCGCGCTCATCCCAATCTCTCCATTTCCGAGACGATTGAGTTTCGGCGTGTATCCCACAGACCTGCCGAGTGAAGTGCGCTAAACCGATCTTTCATGGCCTGCAAAGCCTCGGGGTTGGCGTCTTGCATAAAGGCCACGACTTCTGCATCGCCCAGGGTGGCGTCATGGTATGCATCAAATAAATGCGGTCCGACAACTCCGGCTAGATTTGCAAACGCCCCAAGATGATCAAGCGTTGCTGCGATCTCGGCTGCACCGCGAAAACCATGCCGTTTCATACCATTGACCCAACCAGAGTTTGTTGCTCTGGCGTGAACAACACGGGCGATCTCTTCTTGTAGAGTACGTGCGGTCGGATTCGAAATGTCCGTATTATCAAGATGATATGCGTTGAACTTACCGCCAATTTGATTTTTGGCCGCCGCAAATCCGGCCTCGTGGGCTGCGTAATCTTCTGCCAAAAGGATATCGGTCTCAGACAGATCCTGAAGGTGAACGAATGAATCCGCATCTTCCACGCGTTGGGTTATTCCGATTAGGTCTTGGGTGGTTTCGGTGCCGTCTGTTCCCCAAGACGAGGCATTCAACCAAGCCTGTCCTGCGTTCTTGCGTCCTTCGTCTGAGTAGTCGTCAATTGCCTCACCCATGGCTAAGCCGTAGTGCCCCGGAGCCGGTCCAAAGACCCGAAATCCTGTGTTTTTGCCTGCAAACGGGTTCCAATCGCTTGATTCGTCGCGTGCACTAAGTGCTTCGACTGCTTGTGAGAACAGCGTTGAAAGCGTCGGGAAAACATCGCGAAATAGGCCAGACACGCGCAAGGTAACGTCGATCCGTGGGTGTTCTAATTCGGTGATCGGGATAATCTCAACGCCAGACACACGCTCAGACCCCTGGTCCCAAACTGGCTTCGCGCCTAATAAATGTAGGGCCATCGCGAATTCTTCGCCCGCTGTGCGCATAGTCGCTGACCCCCAGAGGTCGACGATCAGACCTTTGGGATACTCGCCTTCCTCTTGAAGGTGACGACGCACCAGTTCCTCGGCCAGGCGAACGCCTTGGGCGTATGCTGATCGTGTTGGCACAGATCGCGGATCGGTTGTGAATAGGTTGCGACCGGTTGGCAGCACGTCTTCTTGGCGACGATAGGGCGAACCGCTTGGCCCAGACTCAATCCGCTTTCCATTCAATGCATCAAGCAACGCTTGCTTCTCACCAGCGACCGATTGCGTTGGGTCAAATGTGTCGATCTCAGGCGGTAAACGACCCCAAACATGCAGCCCGTCGCCGAACTGGCTTTCTTTGATATCACACACAAACCGGTCGATACGGGTGATTGCCTCGGCTGTGCTGATATTGTCCGAGATGCCGAGGTCGTTTTCCACGCCAAGCGCTTTGGCTTGATCTCGAATGTCGGCTTGCAAACGATCTCTGCGTTTGGGGTCAAGGCCATCCGCGTTTGAAAATTCGTCCAGCAAGCTTTCAAGCCCTGACATTCTTTCAGGTGTTTGGCTGAATTTTAGGGCAGGCGGAATGTGGCCCAAGGTGACCGCACCAATGCGTCTTTTGGCCTGCGCAGCCTCTCCCGGGTCGTTGACAATAAACGGATAAATGACAGGCAGCGGACCGATTAGCGCCTCGGGCCAGCAGGTGTTTGACAGGGCAACGGATTTGCCGGGCAACCACTCAAGCGTTCCATGCGCGCCAACATGGACCAAGGCGTCGGCGTTAAAGCCCGAGCGCAAAAACAGATAAAACGCGACGTAGGCGTGACACGGTGTTCGGCTTAAATCGTGGTAGTCATCATCACGCTTGGCGGTCTGGCCGCGCTCTGGCTGCAATGCGAATAGTACGTTTTTGTTTTGAATAGCAGGGAAATTGAATGCGTCATCGGAGAACGAAGGATCTGCCTCGGGCAATCCCCAACTATCGTACAAGTCCTTGCGCAATTCTTCTGGTAGGGCTTTGAGCGCTTCAACATAGTCTTCAAGTGAAACACTCTGGGAAGATTGCCGCAGCCCGTCCGAAACCGGACCGCCGAAAGCATCCACCTCATAGCCATCAGCCTTCAGGTCCTCGGCAATTGCATGAGCCGAGGCAAGTGCATCAAGCCCGACGGCATGTGCCATTTGCCAGTCTCGACCGGGGTAGGTGGATAGGATGATTGCCAGTTTCTTATGTGGGTTTGGCTTTTGCGCAAGTTTGATCCAAGCCAATGCCTTATCTGCAATTGCATCAACGCGGGTCTGATCTGGGGCATGAATCGTGCGGGCGAATTCAAGTCGGTCGTCGTGTTGGGCGGCCTCTTTGAAGCTGACGACACCAGAAAACAAACGCCCGTCGACCTCGGGCAGGACGACATGCATGGCAAGGTCTGCTGGTGACAGACCACGATCAGAGTTTGCCCAACTCTCTTTGTCGGATGTCGCGAGGGCCGCCTGAAATACGGGGACATTTCCAACATCTAGCGGCGAAGTATTGTCAGCGCCGCGACCGGAAAACGCCGTCAGATTGACGATTGCCGAGGCATCCAACTCTGAAATGGTGTTCTCTAGCCAAACGCGCGCTGCGGGTGACTTGAGGGAGGGGGCGAACAAGCCGAGGGTTTGCATGCCACGCTTGTTGAACGCCGCACTTAAGGCCTTCAAGGGTTCAATGTCGGCAGCGCTAAGGTATGAACGATAAAACGTGATCAAAATCAATGGTTTCGAGGAGTTTCGTTCAAACGCCTCAACTGATTGCAATGTCCTGTGATCGCTCGTCCAAGCGCCAAATTCTGGCAGGATTTTTGCGCCCAGTACGGGACCCGCGTATAGGCCCGCAGCAAGGGATAGTTGGGCTAATGCCGCCTGAGCGGCGACTTCGCCGCCTTGGTCACACAAATGGGCCAAGCGTCGAAGAGTTGACACCGGAAGGGTCGAATACGCATCTAATCGCTCGTCGGGACGACCATCTGCGGGAAGCACCGCGAGGGCGATCCCTCGCTGCTTTGCAAGTTCATACACTTGCTCAAGCCCGTAGGCCCAATAGGGAACACCGCCGATCAGTCGGATCAAAATGCCTTGCGCTTTTTCAAGCGTTTGCTCGATGTAAGTGTCCACAGATAATGGATGTTTCAGCGCGGATAGATTGGCCAATCGAAGTGTAGGCAATTTCCCATTTGCCCGATGCCATCCAGCTGCAAACGCGCCCAGATCACTGTCCGAGAATGACATCACCACGAGGTCAGCAGGGCTTTGGCCGAGGTCGCGTGGCGCCTCGGATTCCTCAAGCCCATGACTTTCGCGAAAGATGACATGCATTGTGGGTTAACTCTTTAGAATGGTTTCGATGGCGGTACGGTCGACATCGTCGTGTTCGGCGATAACAACCAAACGACCCTGACGCGCTTCATCAGGTTTCCAAGGGCGGTCGAATTGTGCCCGAACCCGTGCACCCACGGCTTGCACAAGAAGGCGCATTGGTTTGCCCTTAACCGCTGCGTAGCCTTTGACCCGCAAGATGTTGTTTTCGTTTGCAAGCTTCTCAATCTTCGCAGTTAGATCAGCGGCATCCGATAACTCATCCAGTTCGACAATGATGCTTTCGAAATCGTCATGTTCATGATCGTGGTGGCCATCGTGATGGCTTGGGCGGGCATCCATATCGTCTTCGGCGGCAGCCCCAAGTCCTAGGATAACGCGGGGATCAACTTCGCCTTCTGCAACCTCAACAACCGGTAGAGGGCGCGGGGCTTCGGCAGCGATGATCTCTTTGGCTTTGGCGACTCCCTCAGCACCAGCAAGATCTGGCTTGGTAAGCAAAATGATATCGGCGCAGGAAATTTGATCCTCAAACACCTCGGAAAGAGGCGTTTCATGGTCCAAACTGTCATCAGCCAAACGCTGGGCGTCTACGGCCTCAACATTCGGGGCGAAACGACCTGCGGCAACGGCTTCGGCATCGGCAAGCGCAATCACTCCATCCACGGTGATCTTTGAACGGATATCAGGCCAGTCGAACGCCTTAAGCAGTGGTTTTGGCAACGCCAAGCCCGAAGTCTCAATCAAAATATGCTCAGGACGAGGGCTCAGGGCCATCAACGCTTCGATCGTCGGAATAAAGTCGTCAGCGACGGTGCAACAGATGCAGCCGTTGGCAAGCTCCATGATGTTTTCCGCTGGGCAATCAGGGATCGCGCAAGACTTCAGAATTTCGCCGTCGACACCCACGTCGCCAAATTCGTTGACTATCACAGCCAATCGTTTGCCTTGCGGGTTCTGCATCAGGTGGCGCACCAAAGTCGTTTTACCAGAGCCAAGGAAACCAGTGATCACTGTGACGGGGAGTTTGCTTAGATCAGACATTCGGGATCTCCAATGGGGGAATGCGCGCAATACAGTTTTTGCGGAAATGTTCGGGACGTTCGCGCCATGGGACTAGACCGTCGACAGACGCGTGATATTTTGTAGTGCCATCAAGGATGATGTCTTTTGCTCCGTGTTCAGGATCAAAACGACCGTAGACATAGGTCCACTTGCCCTCGGACCGCAGAACAACCGAGCAGCCCTCTTTGCAGTTCGACAGACATTCGACGGGTTTCAGAACTACGCCTTCAGGCAATTCTGCCCCAGCCAAGGCGTCATAAAGCTGCGCACCGGGGCGTGGGTCTTCCACGTCGGTGGGCATTCCCATCCGGCAAGTTGTGCAAACCAAAAGTTCAGTGACCTTTTCGGCCATGGCTCATCATTCCTTATCTCAGAGGGGAAAGAACGGGGACCAAAGCCAATCCCGCCCCGAAGACACCCCGTCCGGTTCACGTCGCGTTTGCTGGCAGGTCTCCCGGCTTGCGGATATCAGAGGTAGGCCTCTGGCGGTTGCCCTGCCTTCCCGGTGACGACGCACCAGTGGCTGCGGGCGACCTATCCGGTCACGGTCGCGGGGGCGGCTGCGCTTCAAGGATTGTCGCATCCCGTATCGCATTCCCTTTTCACCTGTCATATGACAGGCACCAGCAGATCGCACTTGGGCGATCTAACCCCAGTATGTCAAGTGATAGGTGCCTTTTGAACGACGAAGAAAATGCCCGCCACGCGGAGAAAATGAAAAAGATCAAAGCTGCACGTGATCGGATGATGGCGACCAAAACCGAAGAGAAAGGTTTGGTTATCGTTCACACGGGCAAGGGGAAGGGCAAATCTTCGTCGGGGTTTGGCATGGTCATGCGCTGTATCGCCCATGATATGCAATGTGCGGTCGTTCAGTTCATCAAAGGCAGCCGGGCAACAGGTGAACGGACACTTTTGCAGGATCACTTTGGCGACAAATGCCAGTTTGTCGTTTCAGGTGAAGGGTTTACGTGGGAAACTCAAGATCGCGAGCGCGACATTGTAGCAGCGCAGGCGGGTTGGGAGAAGGCGAAAGCGTTCATCCTTGATCCTGCAATTCAGTTTGTTTTGCTGGACGAAATCAACATCGCTCTGCGCAACGATTACCTTGATATCGACGACGTGGTTGAGTTTTTGCTGAAGGAAAAACCGGACATGACCCATGTGTGTCTGACGGGCCGAAATGCTAAACCTGAGTTGATTGAAGCCGCCGATTTGGTTTCGGAAATGGAATTGATCAAGCATCCGTTTCGCGATGGGATCAAAGCCCAAGCTGGGGTGGAGTTTTAAATGGCGGTCGCCCATCTTCTCACTGAATTCGGTATGGGCTCGTCGCTAAGACGTCAGGACTACACCGAGGCCGCGGTTCGTGCGATCAAACATGCCTTGTGGCGCAATTCGATCAATCTGGCTGAACTTTTTGGCAAAGAGAAAGCAGACATGATTATTGACGTCAAAGTCGGTGTGGCGAAACCAGAAGCGGTCGATGTTTCTGCGCTAAAGGATGTTTTTCCATATGGCCATGTGCACATTGAAGTGACCCATGGTGGATTGGATGTAGATCGTCCTGAAGGCGCCCCCAATGTCATGGCGAATGTTGCGATTTCGGTATTGCTAGACCTAGGGGACGCATCATGACGCACCAGCGTTTCATAATTGAGATGGGTATGGGCAACGACCTGCACGGTCAGGACTATACCAAAGCCGCATGTAGGGCTGTTGAGAATGCGCTGCATGGCGCTAGCCTTGCTTTGTTGGGTACTCTGCCCGCGTTGAAGAAAGATCTACAGGTACGTGCCTCGATAGGGGTTCAAGAGCCCGATCAGGTGGACGTCGACACGCTTCAAAAGCTGTTTCCGGTTGGTGAGGTTTCAATTTCTGTGACCCATGGTGGGCTGAACTCAGGCGACGCTGTGATTGCCCAAGCCGCCGTCGAAGTCTTCCTACCGAGGCAGGTATAAGCAATGACCAAGGCGCTAATGATCCAAGGCACAGGCTCTAATGTCGGCAAGTCGATGCTTGTCGCGGGACTGTGTCGCGCGGCTCGTCGTCGGGGCCTCAGCGTCGCTCCTTTCAAGCCACAAAACATGTCAAACAACGCTGCGGTTACCTCGGACGGTGGGGAAATTGGGCGCGCGCAGGCTTTGCAGGCCAAGGCGTGTGAGTTGTCTCCGATTGTTGATATGAACCCAGTTTTGCTGAAGCCCGAAACGGATGTCGGGTCGCAGGTTGTCGTGCAGGGAAAGCGTTTGGCAACCGTAATGGCGCGGGATTATGCGAAGCTAAAGCCGACGCTGTTGGAAAAAGTGCTTGAGAGCTTTGAGCGCTTGAAGGCGAATTTTGATCTGGTGATCGTTGAAGGGGCTGGTAGTCCAGCCGAGGTAAATCTGCGTGAAGGTGACATTGCAAACATGGGCTTTGCAAAGGCTGCTAGAATTCCGGTTGTCCTTGCGGGGGATATTGATCGGGGCGGTGTGATCGCGCAAATCGTTGGCACTCAGGTGGTTATAGACGAAGATGATGCCGCTTTGATTCAGGGCTTTTTGATCAACCGTTTTCGTGGTGATCCGACTTTGTTTGATCAGGGCTATGCAATGATTGAGCAGCAAACAGGGTGGCAAGGGTTTGGCACCTTGCCTTGGTTTCCAGACGCGTGGAAGCTACCTGCCGAGGATGCTTTGGATCTCGGGTCTAGCAAGGGGGATGGCGGTTTTCACGTTGTTTGCCTCGGACTTTCACGGATCGCCAATTTTGATGACCTTGATCCACTGGGACAAGAACCAGACGTTCGTCTAACCATGTTGCGCGCCGGAGAGGTGTTGCCTGCCGATACCGATTTGGTGATCATCCCTGGCAGCAAATCAACACGCGGTGATCTTGAGTTTTTGAGACAACAAGGTTGGGACATTGATCTACAGGCCCATGTCCGGCGTGGCGGGCATGTGTTGGGCATTTGCGGCGGGTATCAAATGCTTGGGCGCAAAATTCATGATCCAGAAGGCATCGAAGGACAGGCAGGATCAAGCGAAGGTTTGGGTTTGTTGGACATCGAAACCACAATGACTGCAGATAAGAGCTTGGCTGAAACGACTGCGATGCATGTTGAAAGCCACCAAGAATTCCTGGGCTACGAAATTCATATAGGTCAAACACAAGGACCCGATTGCGCGCGACCATTTGCCAAAATCGGTGACCGTTGCGAGGGTGCAATTAGCGCAGACGGGCGAGTGATTGGAAGTTATTTCCATGGCATGTTTCGTAATGATGAATTCAGACAGGTATTCCTGCGAAGGTTAGGCGCCACGTCTTCAGGGTTAGACTACGATGCAACGGTCGAGGCGGTGTTAGAGCAACTGGCAGACCACATGGAAGCGCATTTAGATATTGATGGGTTGCTGGCCTTAGCGCGTTAGGGCGGTATTTAGTTGGTTCCAGCGACACTCCCCATGAGGCAATCCCAAACGAATCCAGCGATCAGAGTAGGGAAATATCCGCGACCAGACGTGATGTTGCGCAAGATGGCGCTGTGCTTCGACCGCATTGTCAGTTTCATAAAGTCGGAAGAGCGTCGTTCCCCCTTTGACGCACCACCCAAATGACGTTGCCATCTTATCCATTCGGGACGCATCTTGTTCCAATCGGGTGATGGTATTTGCCTTCCATGTATCGTCTGCGAAGGCCGCACAACCAATCTCAATCGCGGGGCCAGAGACCGGCCAAGGCCCGGAAAGCTCATTGATTTTTTTGACGATGTCTGGTGCGCCCAGAACAAAGCCGAGCCGTAGACCAGCTAAGCCGTAGAACTTGCCGAAAGACCGAAACACAACGATGTTTGAGATTTGAGAGAGGTTAAGAACGGAATATTCGACGTGCGGGTCACAGAAGCTTTCATCGATGACGAGGCATCCGACTTTGGCCGACAACTCAACTAAGTCTTTGACGTCAAAGAAGTCTCCTGTGGGATTGTTGGGGTTAACGACGACGGCCAGTTCAGCGCCCTCAAGCGCGCTTAATGTTTGTACCTCATGAACGTCCAGACCTGCTGCCCGCATGCTTGCGGCGTGCTCGTTGTAAGTCGGTGTAAAAATCCGGGCAGTTTTCACCGAAAGAATGCGCGGAAGCATCTGAATGCCCGCCTGTGCGCCTGCGGTGGGTAAACACGCCCAATGCGTTTCGTATGCTGTGCTGGCAGCTTGAATTAGAGCGTTTAATGCGGTTTTGGTCGGCAACGTGTTCCAAGCTGCATCCGACAGAATAGGCAAAGGGTAGGGGGCTGGATTTATTCCAGTCGACAGATCCAGCCACTGGTTTGGTGAACCGCCAAACTTGGCAATAGCTGCGTCCAAATTGCCGCCATGATCGCGCATGTTGGTGTGTCCTAAATAATCGTAAGTACGACGAGAACTGCCGCAAGACCGTACATCGCACGCTTAAACAACCCGAGCGAGGCGGTAACATCTGCAGCCACAACGTCTCGTCCATTTTCGTTTAGCCACGGATCCGATGTCGGGCCGCTTTCATAATCTCGGGGACCCGAAAGGCGCACGCCTAGCGCACCAGCCATTGCACCTTCGGGCCAACCTGCGTTGGGGGATCGGTGCTTCCTTGCATCAAAACTAATGACAGCTAGGGCAGCTTTGGGTTTGGCGGAGGTAATTGCATAGAGCCAACCGGTCAGTCTGGCGGGAACAAAATTGGCAACGTCGTCAATCCGTGCTGACGCCCAACCAAAATCCAAATACTTGGCGGTTTTGTAACCTATCATAGAATCCAAAGTATTGATCGCTTTGTAGGCCATGATCCCAGGAATGCCGAAAATCACGCCCCAAAGGACTGGGGCCACAATCCCGTCGGATGTATTTTCCGCAAGGCTTTCAATGGCTGCGCGTCCCATGCCTGCCTTATCAAGACTCTCAGGGTTGCGGCCAACGATCAGGCTGACTGCGGCACGCGCCTCAGCTAAATGGTTTTTCTCTAAAGGAATCGCGATGTCTTCGACATGCGTATACATAGAATTGACGGCAAGAAGTGGCCAGACAATGAGTACCGACAAGGCGAACCCTAGAATACCGTCGCCGACGGCCCCTTGAATAAATTGTCCCAAATAAAAGCAACCACCGATCAAGAAGAGGGCCGTTATCACCCCCATCAACTTTTTTGTTGCTGGGTGCCAGTCGGGGCGATTCAATGTTTTATCAAACCGTCGAATTAGCTTGCCGAGCCAGCTAACTGGATGGCCAATGGTCTTAAAAAGCGCATTAGGCCACCCGATCAATGCATCGACCACAAAAGCGCAGAGCATGATTGCTGCGGTGGTCATGAGTGCGCTCCCGTTTTGAATGTCCCGGCGTCAGAATACCCTGCCTCGGCCAAAAGGTTCAATCCTGATTGAGGAGCGCCACCAGGTTTGAACAGAAACCCACGGGCGGAACCTGTGTGCGCACGGATGACTCCCAATGCGCCCAAGTCCTTTGCGATCGTTGTTGAAGGATCTGAACCGGACCCTCGTAAATCCGATGTTCGCTTGAAGGATTCTGTCGAAAGGCTTGCAACTCTGTCGTGATCTTGTGCCTGCGTGGCGTCGCGCCAGATTGGGATCAAATCGGAAATGTCAGGGAAATTTCTGTCAGAAGGATCGGTTCTTTGAGGATTGCCCCACAATGCCCCGAGAACCTCAAAAGGAGGCGGAGACGCGTATTTATCGAGAATTTTCGCCTCGCGAGATGCCCAAAGCAACTGGTCAAAATCGGGATACATGATTGGATCAGATGCGCCCTCAACAGATAGTATAGCCTGCGAAAGAAACGCTAAACTGGCGTCAGACTTTGCAGCAACTCGTGCAATCGCCAACAAAGAAGCGGTAGAAGCACCCAATCCAGCACCAAATTGCATATTTGAATCGACGACAAATCGGCCTAACGGCAAATTGTTCAATGCTAACAGCAGCTCAACAAGTTTGTCTCGTGGGAGACTAGGAAGGCTATCATCATAACGTAGTTCAACAGCATCAGTGAAATTTGCACGCACCCAATAATGGGGGCACTGAACGCTGATTAACGCAATCCGGTCAGTTTCGCCCAAGCGTCCCTGCATCCATTCGCCAAAATGCCCATTGGCCTTGACGCTGCGTGTTTTCAAAATGTTGTCAGATATCGCCACCAACATCTTCCTTTTGGTCGAAGAATCTGCAATGTCACAGCCCCATGAAAAAGTCGATACTCATCACTGGTGGCGCACGTTCGGGCAAAAGTGCCATGGCGGAGCGCCTGACAAAGAAACTTGGCGAAAGCCCAGTCTATCTGGCGACGGCTAAAGCTTACGATGATGAAATGACAACCCGCATTGACGCCCACAAAGCGCGCAGGGGTGACGAGTGGACGACGGTTCAAGTAGATGTGGATCTTGCCAACTCCTTGATCTCCACCGATCTTGGGCAGCCCCGCCTTGTGGATTGCCTAACGCTTTGGCTGACAAATGTTATGCTTTCCGGCGGCGATATCGGCGCCAAAACGCGCGAATTAATTGCTGCCTTGGAAATGCAATCCTCTCCGGTCGTGTTTGTCACAAACGAAGTCGGCTCTGGCATAGTTCCTGATAGCAAACTTGGACGAGATTTCCGGGATGCCGCAGGTGCCCTGAATCAGCAAATTGCAGACGCATGTGACGAAGTTTATCTGGCCATTTCAGGCCAAGCACTGAAAGTAAAACCTAATGACAACACCTTTTGAGATTTCCAACCTGAACGATATTGCGGGATTGATTGATGACTTGCCGCGTTTTGATAAAGACTCGGCACAGGCGGCCACCGACCGTCAGAACTCGTTAACCAAGCCACCAGGGGCTTTGGGCCGGTTAGAGGAAATTGCGAATTTTATGGCGGGTTGGCAGAAAACCGATCGACCAAAAATCGAAAAGGCACAGGCGCTGGTTTTTGCAGGAAATCACGGAATTTGTGCGCAGGGTGTTAACCCGTTTCCGCAGGAAGTGACCGTACAAATGGTTGCAAACTTCGAACA
>ERZ1046876.628-NODE-628-length-26351-cov-7.315105_pt1 | contig 26351 bp, 26 predicted proteins | sample MGYA00383094_ERZ1046876 | MGnify/ENA primary metagenome ERZ1046876 (study PRJEB29581, sample SAMEA5548364) | metagenome | biome: marine; feature: coastal; material: water | depth 50 m | study: Short-term variability in the microbial, nano- and picoplankton...
TAATTGGTTTTGTAAATTCACCGACTTGTAATTCATTAATTTCATTTACTACTTCAAAACCATCTTTTAATCCAAAAGTTACTCCCTCAAGTACCGCATATAACATTCCTGCCTTTGAAGAAGATGTTGTTATTGAATGAAATCCTGCTCTTATAAAAGCATTATTATGCGGAGTTCTCTCACCACTTAGATAAGGTAAAAAAAATGGTGCATTTTTGATATTTGTAATATCATTAGAAAAATCACCGACAATTTTATAAAAATCTTCAATTGAAATCCCATACATTCCTGATACCCAATCCATGCAATTGGCAGCACTAAGCATAACGGACATATGATGCCAAGTATTTGGTAAGCAATGACAAAAAGAATGGACTGCTTTTCTAGTATTAGAAGAAAATTTTGAAGTTGGAGAAAAATAAACTCCTGATGTTCCTAAAGATAAAACGGCTTGAGATGAATTAATAACACCAGATCCAGCTGCTCCTGCTGCCTGATCACCTGCCCCACCAGCTATAATAACATGGTGACTGAAACCAAATTGATCTTTAATTAATTTAGATATGGTTGCTGACTGCTCTGAACCTTCTACAATTCTTGGCATATGCTTTATGTTCAGGGATGTTGATTCCAATAACTCTTCTGACCAATTTCTTTTTTGAACATCAAGCCACAAGGTACCTGATGCATCTGAAGTATCAGTTACAAACTCACCAGATAATCTATATCTCAAATAATCCTTTGGAAGCAAAACTTTATCAATTTCTTTAAAAACATCAGGCTCATTATTCTTTACCCATAAAACTTTTGGAGCTGTAAAACCTGGCATAGCTATATTACCTGAAATCTCTCTAAGATTTGAACATTTTTTTTCCATCTCATCACATTCTTTTGATGAACGTGTGTCATTCCACAAGATGCAACTTCTTAAGATTTTCCCCTCTTTATCTAAAAGAGTTGCGCCGTGCATTTGTCCTGAAATAGATAAAGCAAGTGTTTCAGCAAACTCTCTAGGTTTTTCTTTTTTAAGAAAATCAAAACATCTTACAGTAGCTTCATACCATTGATCAGGATCTTGCTCATAATATCCATTTTGAGGATTCTCGATTGAAATTAGTTCAGTTTTAGAGGCAAGAGTATTTTGGTTTTCATCAATAAGGATAGTTTTTACAGATGAAGTTCCTAAATCAATGCCAATAAACATAATTATCTAAATTATCTAGAAGCCCAGAGTAAGCCACGGTGATATATTTTTCTCATTTCTGGATGATGCAACTCTTTTGCAAAATGACCAAGAGATGTATAAAATATTTTTCCTTTACCAATACAACGCTTCCATACCACAGGCATCTCAACACCCTTCAACCAATCTGTTGTATAAGCATCACCATTTGATGAACCTGGTTCTTGCTCAAGATTCCAGACCTCATTACCTTTAAAGGTCGTTGAGGCTAATACTTCATTTAAAGGATCTACATGCATATAATATTGTTCAGAGTGATAATCGAAATCTTGAATTCCTTCCATTATAGGATCATTTTTTTTTGTGATATTAACTTTATAATCATGAATACCACTTGGATGACTAACCCACTGACCACCAGTTAAAAATTGCCAATCGATGGATTGCCTAAAAGCATCACACATACCGCCGTGATGACCTGCTAATCCGGCTCCATTAATAACTGCCTTAATAACATTATTGACTGCATTTTTTTTTATTTCACCTCTGGGGTCAAAATGGAATGCCATTGTAACAAGAGGAATAATTAAATCCATTTCATGAACATAGTCTTCTGCAAATGCAGAAGTTTGATATTCAGCTCTAACCTCATATCCATCAGGTTCTAACATTTCAGTTAATATTTCAGTGCATTTTTCAGGCTCATGGCCTGGCCATCCACCATATACAATTAGAGCTTTTTTCATTTTGCTACCCTTTCAACAATTTCTTATTTTCCTCTTCAGAAAAATATTCAGGTTTTTTACACTCACTTCGTAAACTAATTTTTTTATTATTCTTTCCTGACTCTAATATACTATCCATAATATCAAGCACATGCAAACTCAATTCCCCACTACATCTATTTTTTTTACCCTTTTCAATTGAGTTGACCATTTCTGAAACACCAATACCTCTATAATTTGCTATAATTGGATTTTCATTAACTCTCTCATGATTTTTCTCAATGTTATACTTTCCTAAATTCATATGACTTGTAGAAATGGATTCCCACTCTTCTCCTTTAGCAGTGCACATTAAAAGTTGCCCACCAAACATGTTAGGATCTGGTACATTTATCGAACCTTTATCACCATACAGTTCGATGTGACTTTTATTATGTTTCCAAATATCAAAAGAAAAAAAAGTATCAATTAATGCGCCTGATTTAAACTCTAAATGTGAAATTATACTTGTTGGTATATCTACATTTATTTCTTGATCTTTTCTATCACCACTTCCAATAACTCTTTTTTCATACACAGATTTAATTTTACTATCAACATTAACAACTGGGCCTAACAAATTAACCAAAGCAGTAAAATAGTATGGACCCATATCTAAAATTGGACCACCTCCATATTGGTAGTAAAAATCAGGATTAGGATGCCAGATTTCATGACCAGGTACTGCCATAGAAATACTCCCTAACTGAACTTTACCAATAGCATTTTCATCAATTAGTTTTCTAGCCGTTTGGATTCCGGCGCCTAAAAAAGTATCGGGTGCACATCCAACATACACATTATTATCTTTAGCTAATTCATTTAATTTATTTCCATCATCAAATTCAATAGAAAGAGGTTTTTCTGAATAAGAATGTTTTTTCGATTCTATTATTGATTTGGATACCTCATAATGAACATTGGGAATTGTTAAATTAATGATAAATTCAACTTCTTTATCAGCTAATATATCTTCTACACTTAATTGACGAACATTATATTTTTCCGCATAACTTTTTGATGCTTCTTCTTTAATATCTGCACAAGCAACAATTTCAAAATTATTAAAATATTGTTTTGAATTTTTAAAATAGATATCTGCTATATTTCCACAACCTATAACTCCCACTTTCATTGTAATAATTCAGCTCTAAATTTTTTATTTGAACCTAAAGGAGGAATAATCGGTTCTGATGAATATTGACACAAATAGGCTGGTCTATCTTCATCAGATTTATTAGGATATGAAGCATGAGGAGTTCTACTTGAAAACAAAATAATGCTGCCCTCATTAACAATACATGAAATTGTTTTACTTTCGTCAACTTCCATCCTTAAATCTGAGGATTTTTCCGACCAAGTGTGTTCTTCAATCTTTACATCCGACTCTATATTTTTTGGCAAAATCCTTAGTGCACCATTATTTTCTGATATATCACACAAAGCAATCCATATTGATAAATAAGTCTTATGATCATAACCTACATAACCTGAGTCTTGGTGCCAAGCAAACTTACTTTCTGTTTTTGATTCTTTATTTACAACTTGTTCATTAAATAAATAAACATTATCTCCTAAAATAGACTTACAAATTGATTTAATAAATTGCCCCTTAGCAAATTTATCTATTATGGGATAATCTTTACACCTATTTGATAAAAACATTTTTCCATGTTGTGAGATATTTCTTTTTTTATCATTCGTAAAAGACTCTTGATTTTTTTTAAATTCATTAATCATTTGTTGAGTTGCATTTTGTAAATTAATTATAGTTTGTTTATCAAGTTTATCATTTAGAATTAAATATCCATTTTCTAAATAAAATTTTTTATCATTTTGACTTAACATTTATTTCTTCCGTCTATTTTTGTGAATTAATAATAGTTAAAATTCCAGAAACTACAATCAATACAATTCCAAATAATGAAAAAATATCTAAAGTTTCATTAAAAAAATAATTACCTAAAATTGATGCCCAAACTATTTGTATAAAAAAAAAAGGACTTATAAATCTTGTATATGTTCCTGAGATATGAAAGATCAAATTAAGAAGATAGCTCGCAAAAAAAAGAAAAATTCCTCCTATAAAAATAATGATTAATTCGTTTGCAATCAATATGACTGGATCAAAGATAAAAAGAATTATGCAAAATATAGTTAATGGCAATAGATTATAAAATGAAAATCCTAAAGCTGTTGCATTATTAGAAAATTTGCTAACAATTACACTTGTCAAGCCATTGTAGGCTGAAACTAAGAAAATTAAATAAATAAAAATATTAGTTTGAAACATAGTTGGTTTAGCAATAAGAATTGTTCCAGCAAAACCTACTATTAAAAAAACCCAGTACTTAAAAGATATAATTTCTTTTTGTAAAATACTTGACCAAATTAAAATAAAAAAAGGAATGGTCATAATTATCGGAGTAAAAATATTTAATGGAATTTGTTTTAAGGAATAATAAATAATAATTGGAACTGGAATGAATGTAAAACCTCTAAATAAAGGTAAAAAATAATCTTTTTTATTTTTAAATACTAGATTTTTTTTTACACCTTTTGAAATTATTAGAAAAAAAATAAAAAATACTAAAGGGGGACTTAGTCCTAGTGCATAATAGTGATACCATAACAGATTTTTACTTGATCCTAAAAACTTAGTAGTGGTATCAAATGATGCACCAAAAAATGTTTGAATAATTACTAAAAAAACCCCTAAAAAAATAATTTTATTTGATGAAATTAATCTAAACATATAATAAGTTAATAACTGTAATATCTATTAGAATTAAAACATTTGTATATAAAATAGGAATTAAACATGAAATATTTACACACAATGGTAAGAGTTGAAAATATTGAAAATTCATTAGACTTTTATTGTAATAAATTAGGTCTAAAAGAAGTAAGAAGAGTTGATCATGAAAAAGGGCGTTTCACTTTAATTTTCTTAGGTGCAGAAAATAGTGATGAAAAAACAGGATTATTAGAACTGACCTACAATTGGGACTCTGAAGAATATACTGGCGGCAGAAATTTTGGTCACTTAGCCTATAGTGTGAAAAATATTTATGATGTTTGTGATAAATTAATGAGAAGTGGAGTCACAATTAATAGACCCCCAAGAGATGGTCATATGGCATTTGTCCGATCACCCGATAATATCTCAATAGAAATACTTCAAGAAGGTGGAAGTTTACCACCTCAAGAACCTTGGTTATCTATGAAAAATACTGGTAGTTGGTAAAATTATAAAGTAAGTTGTTTTTTACCTAATGGCGTTAAGTCAGAAATCTCAGCTCTATTTTTATAAGTAACTTCATAATCCTCAGCTGCAAAATCTGGTGGGCTCTTTCCTTCTATAAATTTTTTAGATTGTTTTTTTGCATACGCTAAATTTTTTTCACAGTAAGGAGTAGAACCAACATATACTACATTTGAATAGCCTTTTCCCAAATGTTGATCTTCAACAGCATGAACAACATCTGGATGCCACCAGACAGTATCACCTGGGTTCATTTTTGGAATAGATACAAGTCCTCTTAGAAGTAGAGAATGGTATGTTGAATTAACAGACAAAGCTCTTGCAGGTTTAGAACCACAAAGATCATTATCATCTACATCATCCATCAAAGCTCTTGTTAAAATAAATGCCATAGACTTTGCTATAGGAATAAGTTGTAAAGTTCCATCACCTGGTCCTTGTTCTGTAAGAGCAACCCATCCTTGAAAAGTTCTAAATACGTGGCTAACAGCAGCAGATTCTATTTCTTGAGTTTCATTTCTGTAAGAAGCATTAAAAGGATTATACTCTATAAAATTATCAGCAAAAATATTTTCATAAACTGATTGATATCCTTTATCAATCCATCGTTCTACTGATCCTGCATCACAATGAGGGGAAAGTCCTAGAGTTGTGTCTCCAGGCTCTCTCCTTCTAACTCTATCTGCATAAACAAGTTCATTATTAGGATCAAAAATAGTTTGATCATTGTGTTTATTAACCCAAAGCTTATTTAACCATTTCTTCACATGATGTAATTCATTTGATTGACGAATATTTACCTGTGTTTTTGACCAATATAATCCAAATATTTGAGGCTTGCCTGATTTTAAATCACTAAAATATTTATCTATATCTGATTTTTTCTTTTGATCTTCATAATAATTATTTTCATCGATATATGATTCTAAATCTTTATTCATTTGATGAATTAGGCTATCATCAAAAACATCTCTTATTACTACACAACCTCTAATTTTTACCTCTTTTTTAAATTTTATTAAACTAGATGAAAGATCTTTAAAATTTATCTCAGGAATAATATTTATTCCATTCTTCTTTAAAGTTTCAATATGTAATATTTCTTTTTCAATAAAATTTTTTATTTCAGAAAAATTTTCTTTATAGTTTTTAGATTTATTTCTTAAGACTTTTTTTTCTTCTTTGATAACCTCTTCAATATTATTTAAATCAATCATTTTTGATTAATAGTTTTATTTCATCTTCCGTAAATGGAATGGGTTGATCACATGTTGATCTTAGATTTACTTCTTTTTTTGTTTCTGAGGCAATTATTGTTGACTCTATGATATCCAAAACGTGTAATGCTAAATTACCATTACAACGATGGTGTTGATTATTTTCTATAGAGTAAATCATTTCTGATAATCCTATGCCTCGGTAATTAGATTGTTTTGGAGCCTCATTACTGCGCCCACTGTGATTAATGATATTAGTTTTGCCTAAATATTTATCTTCAACAGAAAATTCTTGCCATTGGGATCCTAACTCATGAGATAGTAAAACAGGTCCCCCAAACATATTTGGATCTGGAACAATAAGTGATCCCTTAGTTCCATATAATTCCATATGGTTTCTTGCATGATTTTGAATATCAAAAGAAATAAATCCTTGAACTATAGTTTCATTTGCAAACTCAACATCAAACATTACAGAAGTTGGTATTTCTATATCAAAAGATCTTCCTTTTTTTGGTCCCACTAAATATTCTCTTTGATTAGAAAATTTTTTTCCTCTAGCGCGTACATTTTTTGCAGGTCCGAGAAGATTAACTAATGCTGTAAAAAAATAAGGTCCCATATCAATTACTGGCCCTCCTCCGGACTGAAACCATGATTCAGGATTAGGATGAAATTCTTGAACTCCAGGAAAAGCAAAAATAAAATTACCTGTTAAGATTTGACCGATTTCCCCTTTATCAACAAACTGTCTTGCGACTTGTCCTCCACCCCCTAAAAAAGTATCGGGTGCATTTCCAAAATATAAATTTTTTTTATTTGCTAATTCTAATAATTCTTTTGCCTGATCAAAAGTAATGGACATTGGTTTTTCACTGTAAACATGTTTACCAGCCTCTAACGCAAGTTTTGAAACCTCAAAATGTGCTTGAGGTATGGTGAGATTAAGAATTATATCCACATCTGTGTCATTTAATATTTCATCAACTGATAAGAATTTAATTTTATATTTATGAGCGCATTTTTTTGATGCTTCGGGAAACTTATCTGCGCAGGCAATAAATTTAATATTATTAAAGTAATCTTGTGCTCGAAAATATGTTTCCGCAATATTTCCACATCCTATAAGTCCAATATTTTTCATATTTTTTAAAATTTAATAAAAATATTTATAATGAATTTAATTAAAATACATAGTTATTATTTAGCTTTATAACCAATACCAATATTATTTTTCTTTTTACTTACATCCATAATTTTTGGATATTCATAATTTAAACCTAAAAGTTGTCGAACTTTATCATCAGAGTTTTTTTTAAAATCTTCATCTAAATAAGTAATTAAATCTTCAACCGGCTTTATATATTTTGGAAGAAACTCAATTAGCAATGCAGCTCTTTGGTTATCGGATTGATTTGGAGATGCGCCATGCCAACAATTTCCATTGAAAAAAACCAAATCACCAGGATTAGCAATCATTTGTTGTTTATTTGAAAAATCATTTTTTTGATTAGGGTAATGAAGTTTTTTTTGCGATCCTGGTATATAGGCTGTTGCTCCAGACTCAACTGAACAAACATCCAAAGGAATGGTTACTTGACAATTTTGTGCAAATGAACTGTTTAATCCCATAGGAAAAGTTTCTGCGTTATAAAAATCCCAGTATGGATAATCTATATGTAATTCTTGACCAAGAGAACCTGGAAGTAATCTACTGGCACAATAAGAGCCGCAGAAAAATTCTGTTCCTAAAAGTTTAGACATTAGGGTAAAAATAATATCTTCGGTAATTAGGTAACTAAAAATTTCACCTTTACCAAATAAGTTCCATACTCTTTGTTGTAATTTAATTTTTCCAGTAGCCTCAGCTTCTGCATTAAAGTGAGACTCCTTTTGTTTTTGTGTATCAGCAAAGTGATTAACTATTAACCTTGCTTCATTAATTTTATCTAAGCTGTAAACATTTTCAATGACTACTACTCCAGATCCTTGCATAAGCTCATCTAGAGCATCTCTATTATTAATATTTTCTCTATTGAATTTTTTCATATAAAAAATTAAGATAATTATTTATAGCTCTAGCTCTTTAGCCAAATCTCCTATTTCTGCACCACCTGCCATTAATCTTTTAACATCATCTCCACCTAGTTCTGAAGACAAGCCAGTTCCAATAACCTCTCCTAAACTTAAAAAAGTGAATCTATCAGCAATCAATCGTGCGTGAATTTCATTGTGTGTAATTAAAATAATAGCAATATTACCTAAGCGCTGAACTCTCTTTATTGTTTTTAAAACTTCCATTTGCTGCTTTTGACCAAGAGCAGATGTCGGTTCATCTAGTATTAAAATTTTAGCTCCAAAATAAATTGCGCGAGCTATTGCTAAAGTTTGTCTTTGCCCACCTGACATAGTTCCAACCGGTTGATTTGGATTAGAAATATTAATTCCTATTTTTGACATTTCTTCAATCGTAATTGCATCCATGTCTTTCATATTCATAATACCAAAAGGACCAGGTCCTTTTTTAAGCTCACGCCCTAAAAAGAAATTTCTGGTCACAGAAGTTAGGGCATTTAATGCTAAATCTTGGTACACTGTGCCAATTCCAGAATCAGAAGCTTGTCTTGGCGAAGAAAAATTCACAACCACTCCATCAACTTTTATCTCACCCTCAGTTAAAGGATGGACCCCAGATAAAACTTTAATTAAAGTAGACTTTCCTGCACCATTATCTCCAAGTAAAGCATGTACTTCTCCAGGATAAACATCAAGAGAAACACCATTGAGAGCGGTAAAAGATCCAAACTTTTTAACTAAATTTTTGATTTCAATTAATGGTTTTGTATTTTCAATCATCTAAATGCTACCAATAATTCTTTTACGTATATTTTCATTTGTAAGCGCTGCAGAAACTAAAACTGCACCTAAGAAAACTCTGTAGAAAGAACCGTCTATTCCAGGAATATAAAAAAATGCTTCTTTAGCTATTCCAAAAATTATAGCTCCTAATAATATTCCAAGTATAGTTCCAAAACCTCCTGTTAACACAACACCCCCTATTACGGCTGCTGCAATAGATTCTAATTCTTTTAGATTACCTTTTGCTGTATCAGCTGTATTAACTTCAAAAACCTGACATGCTGCAAACATAGTCGCACAAAATGCAGTGAACATAAATAATGAAATTTTAACTGCGTTTGTTGGGACTCCGTTTGCTTGAGCGGCACTTAAGTTTCCTCCAGTTGAATAAATCCAATTTCCTGCTTGTGTACGACTTAATACAAAATAACAAATAAGAGCCATCAAAAACCATATCATAATGCAAGAATACATTCCTGGAGCAAACTGGTTTCCATAATTATTAACATTCCAATCTGCAGTATAATATAACCAACTAAAAACTGGCTCCATAATATCTCCTCCAAAAAAATGAGCTACTGGACGAGCAGTAATAATAGTGTCTATATAAGCCTTTGCGATATCAATATCAGTCACAGCCTTTACAGCAACATCAGGAACATTAACTCCAGCTTCAATTTTTTTTGTTAATAATTCAATCATTGATTCATTATTTGATTTTTTTGCGCCCGCTAGAGATTTTTCTAAAGAATTAACCATTTTAGATTGATTAGAGAGAGTTTTATAAGCTGCAACTTTTTCATAAACATATGCTAATTTTTCAGAAATTTTTGCTATTGTTTCTGCTGGTGCTGTTTTTAAAATTTCTAATAATTGATCATTTGGGAGAGATTTAGCAGCGTCTCTTTCCATCTCGCCATGACCTGGAACATTTATAATATTTTTGATATCTGGAAGATCTGTAACTGTAGTTGATCCTGCTGTTTGATCTGGGGCTCTGTTAAACGCACGGTAACAAACTTCAGTTAAACCTCGAAGGAAAAATAGACCGCCTAGTGTTACAATAAAAGAAGCTATACCCGTTTTGACTACTAACCATCCCTGAAACCAGCCAAAAGGAAGTGTTAAACATAAGGTTATTAGTATTGCCGTAAGTGGTGAGACATTGGTAATTTCAAATAATTTTACAGTTTCAATATGAAATCCATCAACAAAAGAAATATAAGGTATCACAATTGCAAAACCCCATTTTAAAATCATGGCCATACTTCCACCAGCAAAACCTATCATCGAACCTATAGATAAATCAAACTCGCCAGCAATAATTAGCATTCCTGCTCCAAGGGCCACAATTCCTAACTGAGATATTACTCTAAAATTATTCCTAATTCCAAGAGCATTAAATCCTTCTCCTGAAAAAGGATTTAAAGAAAACTGGCCTTCAGGAATTGAAAAGTATCCAAGTAAACAAAATAAAAGCATTAAAACTCCTATTGGTCCAACTTCAGGTCTTGCTAAAATCGAAGAATACCACTTTTTTTCTCCTTGGCGGTCTGACTCCTGTCTTTGTATTTGAGACGTTTTTGAATTCATTTATGTAAAAATATTTTTTGTTGAAAATCAAGGACCATTTTAACGGTCCTTGATAGTAAATTAACTATCTATCAATTCCTGCAAGTGCAGCAACTGAAGATGCGTTAGACTTATCAACGAAGCCAGGTCCCGATGGGATATTAGCTCCTGGAAGAAGTCCAGCGCCGTTATTATAAAGGTGTAATACGATAATTGGCATATAACCTTGTAAACGTTGTTGTTGATCAATAGTGAAAGAAACTTTTCCAGCACCAATTAAATCCATAACTCCAGGACTTAAATCAAAACAAGAATGATGTACTGTCATACCTAGATCATCAATTGCTTTTGCAACTGCTTCACAAACATGAGGTCCAACAGATAAGACTGCGTCAACACCTGAGCTAGCTTGTAAAGCAGCAGTAGCACGAGTTTGAATTGTTGCAGGATCTGAAGTAGTATCAGTGAATTCCATAGGAACTGACTCACCATAACCTTCACATCTGTCAACTAGAGCAGTGTTATAAGCTTCTTGAATCATGCAAAGAGCTTTTGTAGCACCTTCGCTTGCAGCACGAGCACCAGCAGATTGTCCAGCAAGATACTCAGGCTGTCCAACATGCATTAAAGCACCAAGACTAGCAGAAGACTCAAGACCAGAGTTCATCGTAATTACTGGAACACCAGCAGCAACAGCAGCTTTAATAGCAGCACCTAAAGCATCTGGATCTGGTAAAGAAATTACCATACCATCAGGTTGAGTTGCAGCAGCAGCTTGAATTGAGCTAGCCATATCTGCCATATCTGCAGATGGATTGTAAATATACTCAAAGTCAGCACCTATTGCAGCAGCAGCATCTTCACCACCTTTTTGAACAACAGGCCAAAAAGGGTCTTTTCCTTCACCGTGAGTTACCATAACGTATCTCTCAGCAAATGCTGAACTAGTGATAAAAACTAGAGCAGCTATTGAAAGTAGAACTTTTTTCATATTCTCTCCTCGATTAATAATTGTATAACTCTTATTAGTGACAAATTTTTAAATCAACATAAATTTGCAATAAATTGTTAATTAATAAAACGTTTTACTTATTTTTGTCATTTACCAGTAAAAGTGATAAATTTGCTTATTTAAACAAATATTTTTTATAAAAAAAAGGCGGTATTACCGCCTTTTCAAAAAATTAGAAACTAAATATCACTACATAAAGTCAGCAGCATTTTCAGCTGTAACTAATACAGTTCCAGTATCAATATTATCAGGGATACTTTCTCCATTAGCAAGCTTTAGTGCATTTTCTACACCCATGTATCCCATATTGTATGAGAATTGTGCAATAGTCGCAGACATTTCGCCTGCAGCAACACTTGCAGCAGCATCAGGGTTAGCATCAAATCCAACAACTACAACATCATCAAGCATATCTGCATTTTTCAATGCTTGAATAGCGCCTAATGCCATGTTGTCATTTGAAGCAAAAATAGCTTTTATGTTTGGATTACCAGTAATAATATCTTCAGTAACTGACATACCTTGAGCTGTATCCCAGTTAGCTGGAAGTTCAGCAACAATATTCAAACCACATGCAGTAAGACCTTTATTAGATCCTTCAGCTCTGTGCTGACCAGTTGTTTGAGTAATCATACCTTGAAGAATAGCTACATCAGAACCCGCAGGTACATTATCACAAATATATTGAGCAGCTAGAGCAGCTCCATTAATATTATTTGTTCCAATGAACGTAACACCTTCATTAATACCATTAGTATCAATGTAAACAACAGGTACCCCAGATGCGATTGCATCATCAAGAATTGGTGCAACAGCATTTGGATCAGTTGGAGCAATAGCTATACCATCAACTCCTTTAGCAATTTGATCTTCAATTTGTGCAACTTGAGACATTACATCACTCTCTTGTGGTGGTGATAATATAACTAAGTTAACGCCAAATTCTTCAGCAGCATCTTTCGCTCCTGCTTCAACTGAAGCCCAAAATGGGTTTCCAGCACCAGGACCTTTTGTGCTTAACATAATAGTTTTTTGATGTGATCCAGCATATACACTAAAAGAAAATAGCATTGTTACTAGAGCAACAAATTTAATAAGAAATTTCATTATTCCTCCTATAAAATTAAGTTATTAAGTAATAATATCATTAATACAAAATGATATTGAATCAACAGTATTAAGGCTAAAAAAGAGGTTAATTTTACTAGTTTCTGGTAGAAAGTTGTCTTCTTAAAACATCAATATAAACAGCAAGAATAATAATTGATCCTATGAGAACTTGCTGCCAAAATACACTTACATTCATTAGATTCAGTCCATTTCTTAAAATTCCCATAATCATAACACCAGCAAAAACACCAAGAACAGTTCCTCTGCCTCCAAAGAAACTTGCACCTCCTATGATCACTGCCGCAATCGCATCAAGCTCAGACTGGAGACCAGCATTTGGATAAGCTGAATTGGTTCTTCCTGCCAAGATTAGTCCACCTATACCCGCAAGAAAACCACATAACGTATAAACAATAACTAAAATTCTATCAACATTTATACCAGCTGCTCTAGCTGCACCAGGATTTCCACCTATAGCATAAATCCATTTACCAATCCTAGTATGATTAAGAAAAATCCAAAAGAGAAAAAATATTACAATCATTAAAATTAAACTAGTCGGAATATATTCTCTTGCACCCTCTCCTAGTATTGATTCTAATTTAATTTTTCCATTTCCAATCACTCTTATCTGATCAGCAAAACCTGTAATAGGCACTCCTCCTGAAATGAGATTTCCAACACCTCGAAATATATATAAAGTTCCAAGTGTCATAATGAAAGGATGAGGCATTCGAAGAAGTGTGATTCCTAATCCATTAAATAAGCCACACAAAAATCCAACAGCTGGTGCAACAAGCATAACAACATACCAAGGTAGTCCAGCCTTCGAAGCAATTGCAAGACCCATAAGAGACAACATGACAATTGATCCAACAGATAAATCTATTCCTGCCGTTACGATTACCATGAAGACACCTAATGCTAACATCGACTGCCAAGAAACTTGTTTAAAAATATTTGTTACATTTCTCCAAGATAAAAAAACATCTGGTTGCAGTAAATGCAGAACTGTTACCATGATAAGAATTAAAAGAAGAATTCCATACTTTTCAAAAAAAGGAATTAGTTTTATAAATGTACTTTCTTGATTTTTATCCATCTTAATCCTTTTTACCCATAATCCAGCCAATTACTTCATTTCGGGACGTGTCCTTCAACATAGATTCAGCAAAATTTGTTCCTTGAAATAATGCCATAACACGATCACAGACTGTAAAAATATCATCCATTCGATGACTAATAACAATTACACTTACACCTAAATTTTTTAAATTTAATATTAAATCAAGAACTTTACCAACTTCCTTAACTGCTAAAGCAGCAGTTGGTTCATCCATAATTACAATTTTAGCATTAAAAGCTGTCGCTCTTGCTATAGCTACAGCCTGTCTTTGACCTCCAGATAGTTCTTCTACTTTTTGATCAGCGCTTTGTACGTTAATCTTTAACTTTTCTAAATGTTTCTCTGTAAGTTTTTTTCTTTTTTTATGATCAAGAAAATTAAATGGGCCAATTTTTTTTATAGGTTCTCTTCCTAAAAAAATATTATCCCCAATTGGTAAATTACCAGCTAATGCTAAATCCTGGTATACCATTTCCAATCCTAAATTTTGAGAATCTCTCGGACTGTTAAGAATTACTTTATCTCCTGAGAAATATAATGAACCTTCACTTGGTTTATACAAACCTGAAAGAACCTTCATCAAAGTAGATTTACCAGCTCCATTATCTCCTACAACACCCAGAACCTCACCTTTAGTAATTTTTAAATTTACATTATCTAGCGCGGTGATTGTTCCAAAAAATTTTGAGACTGATTTTGCTTCTAAAACTATATCGGAATTCATAATATAAAAAGCTTCTAAGGAATAAATTAATTAATATCAACCGGTTTTGAGCGTAAATGTCTAACAGTTTCTTTTATAGCTCTTTTACATAGTCGAGGAGGCAGACCTTTATTAATAAGCTTTAGATCTTCAATCACCAAATCCCCCATTTCTTTAAAAGCACTCTCTAACGCTCCAGCACGATGCGGTGAAAAGATTACATTTTTTAATTTACGCAATTTATGATTTTTTGGAAATGGTTCCTTAGGAAATACGTCAATGGCAGCAAAAACTTTTCTATTTTTTAAAAATTTATAAAAATCATCGAAATTAATTATAGCTGCTCTACTCATTAAGACAAAGGTTGTTTGATCTTTAATGTTTTTAAAAATTTCTTCATTTATCATACCTTGATTTGATGAGGTAATTGTTGCCAATATATAAATCACATCAGAAGAAGACAGTAATTGCTTTAGTGAGCAAGGTTGTACATTATTCTTTTTTATTTCAAGGTCCGGAACCCATGGATCATAAGCTAACATTTTATTCGAGAAAGGACTCAATAAAGGAGTAAGGGCTCTACCTAAATCACCAAATCCAATTAGACCAAATGTTTTATTTTTTAGTACAAAATTATTTTGACTAATCTCACCACCGTATTTCTCTTTTCCTTTTACAAAATCGTTATGTGCAATATGAATACTTCTTGCTATTGATAGCGTTAAGCCTAAAGCCATTTCAGCAACAGGTTGGGCAAAAACTGGAGACGTTGCTAGCACATGAATATTTTTTTCAAAACAATAACCATAATCCATATTGTCCATGAAATTACTTTCAACATTAAAAATAGCTTTCAAAAAATTTTGTTTTGTAATTAAATCTGTTGGTAGATCTGGTTGTCCAATTATATATTTAGCAGTTGAGAGATACTTATTATAAAAATAATTTTTATTTTTTTTAGGCGCAGTAATTAATGTAAAATTTTTTTTTAAATATTCAAAATTTTTTTTTGAAAACAACAAATCCATTGTACGCGGATATGGGTCAATTAATATAATAGGTTTTTTTTTCTGCATTAATTCTTCTATAAAAAATCCAACAAATATTTAACGGTTTTATCCGTTAAATACCTTTTCTTTGCATTTTTTTTCCTTCAACATTTTCTTGCAAGGCCTTTTTATTACCTTCAGTAGTTGCATTTTCTAATGTTGGACTTTCCCAAAATGCTGTTCCATCTAACCATTCATAACCGTGTGTTTCCATAACAATGACATAGGTTTTATCAGACTCTTTTGCTCTCTTAAAGGCTGCCTCAAGTTCAGAGGTGGACTGTACAGTTTCACCATTTGCCCCCATACTTTTTGCATGAGCTTCAAAATTTACAAATTGTAAATTTTTTGCTCTGGCTGCTCTTAGATTACAGATATATTCTTTACCTCCCTTGGCCAGTTGCAGTCTATTTATAACCATGTGACCACCATTATCACAAACAACAATGATGAGTTTTTGATCATATAATACAGAGCTATAAATATCACTATTATGCAAAAGATAAGAACCATCTCCGACAAAAACTACAACGTCTTGATTTGGCTTAGCCATTTTAATGCCAAGTGCACCTGATATTTCATAACCCATACAACTAAAACCCCATTCAGTTTCAAAAGTATTTAATTGTTTAGGTTTCCAAATTTGGACTACTTCTCCAACCAAACCTCCTGCAGCAGTTACAACTATATCTGATGGATCAGCGTTTCTATAAACAGCACCTACAGCATGTGCATATGATGGAATTTCTTGATTAGTAGGACCACTTTCTTTTTGAACGTATGTGTCCCATTTTTCTCTTTCATCAATTGCTCTCTCATACCACTTACTTGGAGCTTTCCAGTCTCCTAGTTGTTCTGATAATTGAGTCAGGCCTACTTTAGCATCGCTGACAACAGGAATAGCTCTATGCTTAGTTGTATCAAATCTTGATGTATTAATTGAAACTAAACTGAAATCTGGATTTTGGAAATTAGTCCATGAACCTGTTGTAAAGTCTGCAAGCTTTGTTCCAACGGCGAGAGCTAAATCAGTATCTTTAGAGAGGCTATTAGAAGATCCTTCGCCCAAACAACCAATTGCACTTATATAATATGGATCATCGTGCGTCATACACCCAATTCCCATGACAGTTGAAGTTACAGGGATATTATGCTTTTTAGCAAATGCAGATAATTCTACTTCTGCTTCTGAATATAAAACTCCTCCTCCAGAAATAATAATTGGCTGTTTAGAATTTCTTATTTTTTCAGCAGCAATTTTTATTTGATTAGGATCAGGATAAATTTTTCTGATTTCATGAATTTTTTCTTCAAAAAAAACTTCAGGATAATCATAAATTTCTCCTTGAACATCTTGTGAAATAGAAATTGTAGCTGGACCACAATCAGCAGGATCCAACATCACTTGAATGGCTTGAGGAAGTGAAGATAGAATTTGTTCAGGTCTAGTAATTCTATCAAAGTATTTAGAAACAGATTTAAAAGAATCATTTTGAGTTTCTGTAGGAGAATTAAAATTCTCTACTTGCTGTAATACAGGATCAGGAAAACGACTTGAAAAAGTATCTCCAGGAATTAGAAGAAGCGGTAGACGGTTACTTAAAGCTACTGCTGCTGCAGTAACCATATTTGTAGAGCCCGGACCAACAGATGAAGTGGCTATAAAAATTTGTTTACGTCGCATAGCTCTTGCATAACCTATTCCAGTTAAGGCCATATTTTGCTCATGATGGCCACGGTAACCCGGTAAATCTGATTGAAATTCTTCCATTGCCTGACCAATACACGCAACATTACCATGTCCATAGATTCCAAAAGCACCGGGAAATAGTGGTTCATTTTTTCCATCGATTTTTGTTTTTTGAGCAATCAGATACTTAAACAGCGCCTGAGCACATGATAATTTAATTGTTTTCATAAATCCTCTAATTTTTTTATAATATTAATTTCTATAAGAAAAATTTTTTTTTAGAATACTTAATTTTTAATTTTTCTTTTTTTTTATACAAATCATTTTAATTTGATCATAATTGAATTATACAAATATAGATGAAAATAGCAATTATGGGAGAAATTCACCACGAGGGGTTGAAAACATTACAAAAAGTAAATTTTGATTATTTTGAAATAACAAATTTTGAAGAAAACAATCTTATAAAACAATTAAAAGATGTGGATGGTATTCTTTTAAGAACAGCAAAATTAGATGAAAATATACTCTCACGTTGTAACAATCTCAAAATTATCTCTCGTCATGGTGTTGGGTATGACAATGTAGATATCAAATATTTAAATCAAAATAAAATTGCTCTTGGGATAACATCAACCTCCAATGCGGTCAGTGTTGCTGAGCATGTTTTAACATCTTTTTTATATCTAACTAAAAATATACACTTATCTGATCAATTAACTAGAGAGGGAAGATTTACAGATAAATCATCTCTACCAAATTTTTTTGAATTATATCAAAAAAATGTCGTTATTTTTGGTTTTGGAAGAATTGGAAGAGCTGTTGCTAGAAGATGCTTAGGTTTTGAGTCAGATGTTTATATTTATGATCCTTTTGTAAGTAAAAAAATAATTGAAGAAAATAAGTGTAAAGTAATTGATAAAATTGATGGAATAAAACTAGCAGATTATATTTCAATTCATCTTCCATTAAATAACAAGACAAAAAATTTTATTGGAGAAAAAGAACTATCATTGATGAAAAAAACAGCAATTATTGTAAATACAGCGCGTGGAGGAATTGTAAATGAAGAATCATTAGTTAAAGCTCTTGTTAATAAAAAAATACTGGGTGCTGGTTTAGATGTATTTGAAAAAGAACCTCCTGTTAAAAATCATCCTTTATTTAGTTTAGATAATATAATTCTCTCTCCTCATAATGCAGCCTTAACTTTAGAATGTAGAAAAAGAATGGCAATTGAAGCCGCTGAAAATATTTCATTTTTTTTATCTAACAAACAAAATTTAAATTTAAATAATATAGTTAATAAGAGTGAATTAAATCTTTAGAGATTAAGATAGACATTCCCACCCTCTTCATAAATATCATATATCTTAAGTGAAGGTAATTCGAGGTCACTTAAAGGATCGCCTGAAACAATACTAAATGTATTTCCACAACTAGCACACTCAAGTTCTTCACCTTCAATACTTGACTCACTTAAGAAGGTTTGATCTTCACAATAACAATGACCTTGGGTTGCAAAGAATCCAGACTCTAATCGAAATATCGCATAATCAATCTCTTCATACTCAAAATTTTCGACACTTCCAACATCTATATCATATTGTTCTCCAATATGAATTGGCTCAATTTCTAAATTCATAAATTTATAAGTAGAATATTTTTTATAGTTAATAAATAATTTTTTTATCTAAATCGTAATTTTTTTTGCAATTCTGACTAATATTACTTACTCCCACCACATATTATTTATGCCATAACATCAGAATAAAAATAAGTATAAAAAAAATTTATAGTATGTATTTCATACATATTTTAAATATTTAATATCTCGATTGAAAAATTAAGAATATGAGATATATTTTGCAAAAATTTAATTATAATGCATATTGATCTTGATAATTGGTACAAACCTGACCTGGATAGAAAAGAGCTTAGGGAACTATCTAAAAGAAAAAACTTACCTGGGTTAATTCACTTTGGTATATATTTTATCAGTTTATTTGCCTCAGGTTACTTGGCTTATATAACTTGGGGAACTTGGTTATCATTTTTATTTTTCTTTATATATGGAACCATTTATAGTTTTAGTGTTTCTAATTGGCATGAAACTGTTCACAAAACGGCTTTTAAAACTCGTTGGATAAATGAAATATTTTATCATATTAGCTCTTTTATGGCTGACTTTGAAGGATTCAGATGGAGATGGAGTCACACTTTTCACCACTCATATACTTTACAAACGAAAGATGATTATGATCATGAAATTCAGATTTCTAGACCAACAGACTTAATAGCTTTTTTTCTAAATTTTATTCCTTTTAGTGATTTACTTTTTCCTCATAGACTAATTAAATATGAAGTGATTAAACACGCTTTTGGTTACTTTAGTCCTGTTGTTAAAATTTCAGCACCAGCAAAACAAAAAAAGAAAATTTTGTGGAATTCAAGATTATATCTTTTTATTTGGATAAGCATAATTATTTTATCAGTTTATTTTGAAACATTTTTATTAATTTTGTATTTTATTTTACCAACTTATTATGGAAAGCCTTTGTGGTTTTTAGTAAATGTTACCCAACATTTGGGTGCCGCAATTGATACGAAAGATCATAGAGAGAGTACATACAGTATAAAAATAAATCCCATTTTTAGTTTTCTTTATTGGAAAATGGAATATCATTTGGAGCATCATTTGTTTCCCATGGTGCCTTCTTACAATTTAAAAAAACTACAAAAAATTGTAAAAGATCAAATACCAGAACCTTTTCCTAGTCTTTTTTCATTTTATAAGGAAATTCTTCCAGTTATTATCAAGCAAGCAACTGATCCCAGTCACAATTATAATACTAAAATTCCTTCCTCTAAATTATAAATTAAAATAAATTATTGTTGATCCATATGAAATTAATATAAGTCCACTAAAAATATTAAATTTTTTTCCCAAAATTATAAATTTTTCAATTATTATATATAAAGATAAACCTACGATCCAAAAAATATTCATAACACCTGAATAAAATAGTAATAACATTAATACCCAACAACAACCAACGCAAAAAATTCCATGTTTCATACCTAAATAAAAAGCTCCAAAATTATAAAACATTTTTTGTCCACTCAAAAAATCTATAGGATTACTGCAATTTTTTAAGCATACATCTTTAAAGGGTGTCATTTGGTATATCCCTGCTAATAAAAAAAGTAAACCGCCAAATATATAACCAACACTTAAAGAGGAGGCGTTTAAAATATTTAATTTTTGTAAAAGAATGTGAATAATAGTTAAGCACAAACTAAATATTGCCCAAATTAAAACATAAGATAAAAAAAAATTAATAGTCAAACCATAAGAATATTTCTGTTTTTTTCTTTCATTTGAAATTTTATCAAAAATCATAATAAAAGGTATCGCTGTAGGTAGCATCATGGCTATCATCATTAAAAACCACATTAAGAAAATAAAAATCATATTTGAAAAATTAATGTGATAATCATGTGAATTCATTATTTTCATAGAATTAGAAACTTCATTTATATTTAAATTAATTAAAGTCATTTCCCAGGCAGACATAGTCATGCCAACACCAGCAATAGTATAAAACCAACATGATATTGAAATTAATATTAAGAGAGTTAAAATAATAGTGCGTTGATGGAGATTTAAAAAGTTAAACACAGCTATTTTTTTTATTAGCTAGGAATTCCTTTAGGTGTCAAATTTAAAATAGCTATTTGAACATATGTATCTTGAAAATTAGTTTTGAATGCTGCATTTGCATCAGTAGTTCCAGAAGCCATTTCTGCTTCTTTAAATTCCATGCCTTCAGGAAGTACTATCCTTGCTCTATGAGAGTCTCCAGTAATAGGGTTTTTTATTGGTTCAGTTTTAGTTGTAATTATATTCTCAACCTTTAAATTACATATTCTTGTTTCAAGATTAATATCTAATTCAATATTTTTAATAAGAGGATCATAAATTTTTTCCATCATAGATACATACATACTAAATGCAGTTGCCATAGGCTCTGTTTCTTTACCATAAATTATAGATTGAACTGCTTTTTGTTGATTAATAGTCGAGTTAGCATCTAGTATTATTTGCATTTTACCTTTACCTTCATGTATAGGTCCAGGAAATTTCATCATAGAAACTGCTTTAACTCCAGCTAAATCGGTATCACCAAAAAAACCTTCTTCAATTAAAAATGCTCCTATACCATGACAATAGTTATCTGTAGGAAGAGAATTAAATTGACAAGGACATCCATAGTTACAGTTGCAATTACCAAATTGTTTACCTTTTATTTGCCAATCAATTTTCATATAATAATGGTATATTATTTAGGTAAGAAAAAACATACAAAATTATAATGTTATTCAGATAATTTAACTTTTAAAACATAGTTAGGATCTTTAGCTTGCTTTAAGATTGCTGGAATAATTTCTTTATAAGCATCCCATAAACTATCTTTAGGTTTTGGCATTTGATCTTTAACAGCTTCATGTAATTTTTTCAGATTATAGGATGGAACCATAGGAAACATGTGGTGCTCCAAATGATATTCCATATTCCAACATAAAAAATTTAAAATATAATTTAATTTAACTGTTCTAGTTGTTAATCTATGATCTTTAACATTATTAGCTAAACCGGCATGTTGAATAAAATGAATTATATTAATTAATGTTGATCCATATAAAAAAGGTAAAATTAAAAATAATATTGGAAAAAAATTTTTAAAATAAATAGAAAAACTAATGATAATAATCCATAAAAGTATATGTACTCTTGCATAATACCTTACTTTATTTTTCTCTTCCATTGGGACACAATCATTTAAAACAATAGAATTAAAACCAAAAGCATGTTTAATTGTTTCAATATGGGAAAATAAAAATGTAAAAAGATTACCACCAGGTAAGTGAATCATTAAAACATAAAACAAATCTGTTGGTTTAGTAACTTGAATTTCATGATCATAATTTTTTTCTGTATGAAGAGTATAAGTATGATGATGATGATGACTCCATCGCCAACGAGTAGGTTCATAGTTGTACATAAATGAAGTGATGTGATAAAAAATTTCATTTAATTTACGCGATTTAAAAGCTAAATTATGACCACACTCATGCCAAATAGGATTAGAAAATGTATAAATATTACCATAAATTATTATCCAAAAAATTGTCCACAAGCCACCCCATGTAATTACAACCATATAACCAGATAGAAAAAGTATTAAAAAATATACAAATATATGTTTTGCTCCTTGCCAATTTGAACGAGTTGATAAATTTTTTAAAATTTTTTTATCTAAAGTACATTTATGCCAACTAACTATTTGTGTATTCAACTAATTTTTTCCTTTGGCAAATCTACTTTTAAAACATAGTTAGGATCTTTAGCTTGCTTTAAGATTGCTGGAATAATTTCTTTATAAGCATCCCATAAACTATCTTTAGGTTTTGGCATTTGATCTTTAACAGCTTCATGTAATTTTTTCAGATTATAGGATGGAACCATAGGAAACATGTGGTGCTCCAAATGATATTCCATATTCCAATATAGGAAGCTAAAAATTGGATTGAATTTTACTGTACGAGTACAAAGTCGATGATCTTTAACGTTATTAGCTAAACCAGCATGTTGAACAAAATCAAACATGTTTCGAGAGGTTGTTCCATATAAAAATGGTAAAAGTAGCATAACTACTGGAAGCCAAGTTTGAAAAAATATTGAAGAACTGATAATCAATATCCATAAAATAATATGAATCCTTGCCACATATTTAACTTTATTATGCTCTTCTTCTGGAACACAATTAATTAATACAGGTGTTTTTATGCCTAACGAATGTTTGGTCGTTTCTAAATGTAACGCCGCATAACTCTTATAAAAAGCTAAATTTCCAAGAGGTAAATGATGCAGGAAAACAAAAAGTAAATCAGTAGGTTTGGTAACTTGAATTTCATAATCTAAACCTTTATCAGTAGTATCCAGCGTATTACTATGATGACGAAAATGACTCCATCGCCAACGTATTGGTTCAAAATTAAACATAAAAGATCCAATATGATAAAACATTTCATTTAACCAACGTGTTTTAAATGCCGTACGGTGTCCACATTCATGCCAAACTGGATTACATGCCGTGAAAATATTTCCATAAATAAATAAAGCTGGAATTGACCACCAAGATAACCAAGTAGTAATAACAAAATAACCAGACACAATTAAACATAAAATCCAAATAGAAACATGTTTAATGCCCTGCCAGTCAGACCTTTTAATCAACTCTCTATATAATTTTTTATCAATTTTACATTTATACCATTGATCTATTGTTACATTTTCTTTCATAATACTCCTTCAGATTTATAAATTTACTTTATGTAACGGTTTTCCAGTCTTAAAATAGTTCTGTATATTATTACAACTTAATTCAGCCATTAATTTTCTTGTTTCATACGTTCCACTTCCGTGATGAGGATGCAAAATAACATTATTTAATTTTCTAAATTTTTGATTAATTTTAGGCTCATTTTTATAAACATCTAAAGCAGCCCCTTTAATTGTTTTATTTTTTAAACATTTTAACATTGCTTCTTCATCAATTACATTTCCTCTAGACACATTAATTAAATATGCACTTTTTTTCATTTCTTTTAATATTTCAGCACTTATAAGATTATTTGTTTTTGGACCTCCTGGACAAGTAATAACTAAATAATCTACAAATTTTGCCATTTTTTTTAAATTATTAAAATATTTGTAGTTTATATTTTTTTTGCTAGGTCCAAAATAACAAATTTCTGTCGAAAATACTTTTACTTTTTTTGCAAATTCTTTTCCTATTTTACCTAGTCCAACTATTCCAATTTTTTTATTATAAACGCTATCAGTTAATTGCATAGGACCTTTTTTTTCCCAGTTTTTGGAAATAACATATTTTTGAGCATTAAATAAATTTCTAGAAATTGATAATAAAAGAGTTAAAGCAAGATCAGCAACATCTCTGGTTAAAACTCCAGGGGTATTCGCAACTACAATATTTTTTTTTTTACATTCATTTAAATTAACATTATCAAAACCTACACCAAAAACAGAGATAATTTTAAGATTTGATAATTTTTCATAAAATTGCTGAGGAATTTTAAATACACCACTGACTACAAGAGCTTCATAATCAGAATATATTATTTTTTTTTTATTCCATAAAGTATCTACTGAAAAAAAAATTTTAAAAATAGGAATATAACTTTTTAAAATAATGTCCGTTAATAAAATTTTTTTTCTCATCAATTATCCGGTGTGAAATATTTCTTCCATATAAATCCACCCATCTTCTCTAGTACCTTTTTTAAGAGGCTCTAACATTGGAATATGAATTTTCCACCATTCTTGCATCTTTTTATTATCTGCCCATAATTCCATATCAGCTTTAAGATCATCTCCATAATATTCAAAATACCCAAAAAGTATTGTATTATAAATGTATATAGAAAAATTTTTTATATTACTGTTAGCAATACATTCTTCAATTTCAAGCCATGGATTTGCATGGTATTTTTTATATTCTTCAATACAATCTTTTTTAATACCTATTATCATTGCGTGACGTTCCATGTTAATTTTTCCCTTTAGAAGTATCTAAAACTTGAGGGTATGGATAATTGACTCCCAATAAATTCTGAAGTTTTTTACTGCATTTTTTTATTATCTTCATATCTACACTGGCTAGTTGATCCTCCATAGGTTTTACAAACTTTGGCAAATATTGGCCTAAAATTCCAATTCTTGGTTTTTTAGAATTATTAGCTCCAGCTCCATGCCATAAAAGCCCCGTCGTTAAAATCACTGAACCTGCTTTGCCAGTAACCTGCTTCATTATTGGCCAAAATTCTTCTTCTTTTGGAAAATATCCTCTAAGTTGAGTTCCGGGACCAACCATTGTTGCTCCATTTTCTAATGTAAAATTATCAATCATTATTGTTAATTGACAATTCATAGCAAATGAACTGTTAATATTATTTGGAAATGATTTAAGATTATACATATCCCAGTAAGGATAATCTAAATGTGGTTTTTGTTTTTTGTCCCCTGGTTGCTGTATTCTAGCAGCAAAAGAGCCTAATTTAAGCTCATTACCTAATATTATTGAGAAAATTTTAATTATAAGTTCATGTTGAACTAGCTTTCTAAATATTTCATCTTTATCAATTAAATTCCATATGTGATTAGTTGCAGAAATAACTGCAAGACTATCTTTTTTTGAAATATTAGGAGATTTAATTTTTGCAAGTTCAATTAATTTTTTTTTGGCCTTGATTACGTCTTTTTTTGAAAAAAGATTTTCAATAACAAAATAGCCTTTTCCTTTTAAAAGTTCTGCTGCAATTTCTTTTGGATTGTATTTAGTCATTTTTATTATACTTTTATAACTTGTTCTGTAACCTCCTCTATATTTGTTTCAGCTTTAGTTTTTTCAAAAACAACCTTACCATGACTCATTACAACAAAACGATCACACACTTGAAAAGCATGATAGAGGTTATGTGTTACAATAACGCTTGATACATTTTCTTTTTTCAAATCAGTTACATAACTTAAAACTTTTTCAGTCTCTCGAACAGAAAGTGCTGATGTTGGCTCATCTAGTAATAAAATTTTTCTTTTAAAGTAAACTGCTCTTGCAATAGCAACTGCTTGTTTTTGTCCACCTGACAATGCACCAATTTCTTTTTGAGGTGAATCAATACCTGCAATTTCTACTCCGCTAGTAAGTACTTCAGTA